>TARA_R100000388_G_scaffold12978_2_pt1 | contig 23258 bp, 47 predicted proteins | sample TARA_R100000388 | Tara Oceans TARA_R100000388 (sample SAMEA2620360) | marine metagenome | biome: marine biome (ENVO:00000447); feature: surface water layer (ENVO:00002042); material: "saline water (ENVO:00002010), including plankton (ENVO:xxxxxxxx)" | depth 5 m | reverse complement strand
AATATATATTGATAAGAGTCATGAGAAATGAGAATAATGAGAAGAGTCAGTATAACTAGGTCATTTTAGGTAGGGTTGTCGGCATAACTAGGTCATAATTATTTCTCATCGGAAAACGAGAACTATTATGAGAACTATTAATGCACATTCCTGTAACCATCCACGATAATGTCAATGACTAGACGAATAGATTAATAAAAGTTATGAGTGAAAATGGGGCTTAGTGCTTCTATGTGAACCCTTTTATATAGTCCTAAGAATTGTGAAAATTATGGCAAAAATTTGGGTGCAAATTAAAGTAGGAGAGAACTGCCTGTGGAAAATGGAAGGCAAGGTATTCAAGAAAAAACCATCACTATCAGAAATGCAAGATAGTGTAGGTGGCCGCATTGAATATATGCCTCAAATATATCTAATGCCCGATGTAAAGGAAATGATTGTGAATGAAGAAGGACTTCTACACGGTCTAGAAGATAATTACTTGGCTAATATGCAACTAAAATGGAATGCTCCTAGAGTAGTAGGAGATGTTTTGGTTGAAGTAGATGAAGGTTTCATTACTAAGGATTATTGGTTTAAGGAGGAATAAATATGGAAGACAGAAAGAATATAGCACCTGTTAATTGGAGTGAGAGAAATAAAGTTTTTATCTATCATGCACTAAACGGTATGAGTTTACAAGATGCATACGATTTGGCTATGTGCAGAATGCATAGATTAGCAAACATGAGTTTGCCATGGAAAAAACCACCTAAATCTTTGATAGAAATGCTCAGAAATTATGAAGAAAAAACCGAGGAGGAATAAATATGGAAGAAAGTAATGACCCTGTAATTAAGGCACTTCAAGAAGGAAAATATTTTTTGATTGATAAAAAACAACCGTGGTTCACTCATCATTATAATATGAGTGGATTAGCAAGAGCAATGGTTGATTCGGGACACATACCTAATTTAGATATAATGCTAGAATATATAGAAAAACCATGGAAGTGGACTGATGCATGGGAACACTATAGAGAACACGACAACACTGAAAACTACGGAGATGAATAAAATGGATGACACAACATGGAATAGTTTAAAGATAGAAATTGAAGAATATCTAGATGCTGATGAAGGTTTAGATGAAGGACTAAAGCAAGTCTGTTTGCTTAATTTAAGTATTGGTGACACAAACCCCAATGAAAGAGAAGCCTGTCGAGGCGCACTTAAAGCACTATTAAGAGGCCGTGATGGAACACCTTTCAAGAAGGGACAAAAATCATCAATACCTGCTTCAGTTAGAGTAGTTATTGATAAGATAGTTTCTACAGTAGAAGAAGCATCAACAACTTATTTTAATCAAGACCCAATAATTGGTGCTATTACCAAAAAGCAAAACAGAAGCGGTGGAGGACTTTATGCTGATGCAGAAGAGTATGCAAAGGCTGAAGGAGTCCGAGCAAGAAACCGTTTGGCTAAATGGTATAAGAACCAAGAATGGGACGGAAATTACGATTCACTTCTTTCTGTTTGATTCAGAAAGAAATGAAAGAGGTTTGCCAAGTAATAAGAACTATATCTTGCAATTCCAGTATGGTAAGGGAGTTTTCTGTTTCTCTTCTCCTGTTCTTCCCTCTTTTCATTAAGGTGATATTATGTATGTCGAAATATACATTCAAGAAAGCGAACCCCATGACTCTTATGAAGTCTGTAGGCTTTTGGAAATGTATGATGAATGGAAGAAAGACTTTCACTCCTCTATGAATGACCCCATTACTCATTATTTTTCACATGGAGGTTTTTATTGGATAAAAAAAGAAATGTGGGATAGTTATGAAGAGTCATTAGAATATGATTCAGATGATTTTGAAACCATCGGTTTTTTATGTGTAGATAATTGGCAAAAACATAAAAAATTAGATTTCTTATTTATAGTTGAAAAAGAAAGAAGAAAAGGCTACGCTACGAAAGCAGTCACTCATGCTGACTTAGACGGAACCATTAATGCAGTAGATACTATACAGACACCCGATGGAAAAGCCTTTCTAGAAGCATACAGAAAAAGAGGGATATCATGAGAATGCTAGATGAAGTCTATAGAAAGGCAGACAAAAACGAAGTTTGTCAAAAATGCGGTTGCGATATTCCTCAAGGAAGTAACTGTTTAGTAGAAACTTACACTAGCAAAGGAAGTATCATCACTAACATATATTGTATCAAACCTCGATGTAACCCAATAAATAATCTGGGTCTTAGGCTGTTTTGGGGTGCGGTTTCGGCCACACTGCTCTTTTGGATAGCATGGGGCATATGGGTTAGATGAGGAGGTTATGCTTCTATAGAAACGAAGATTGACCCCCCATGGGCGACCTATATAGGGTAGGCGACCCTCCCTATTGTCTTGACAGTGATACACGCCTCGCCTCCTTCAATTAAATGAGGCGGTATTATTTTGTTGAGACAAATATGGGGGAGTCGAGTCAAGGGGCTACACAAATGAGATGCGACTAACAATCGCTGACTCCTCCCCCACCTTTCATATTCACAATTCGGAAAATTTTCTAAAAAAGCACGAAAACTTTCAGGATGCTCACCTTTTTACACGCATTACCGTTGCTTTAATTAGCAATCTAAGCGTTTTCTTAGTCCATTAAAAGACAAAAGAGGTTTAAACATGATAACAGGAACACAAGAACAAGAAGAAATTTGGAACGCAATAGAAAACACAGAAGCCCACATTTTTGTAAATGCTGGTGCTGGAACTGGTAAGACTTTTACCATTGTAGAGGGTGCTAAAAGAATCGGTAATCAAAAAGCCGCCTTTCTAGCATTTAACAAATCTATTGCTACTGAATTACAAGAAAGACTACCCGAAGATGTAGAAGCAAAAACATTTCACGCATTTGGTTTTGCCGCTATTAGAAATGCGGGTATTAAAACAAAAGTAAACAATTACAAACTAAATAACATCATCAAAGATTTGTTAGGAGAAGATTACCACATTACACCGCTAAAGAAACTAGTAAGCCTAGTCAAAGGCTCTATGTTAGAAGGTAATGATAAGAAAGCAATCAATCAATTAATAGACGAATATAATATTCAATTTGAATCTATTAGAGAAGAAGAGATAGCGGTTCAATCAATTCCTGCTATTTTGACTATGTGTAAAACACAAACTCACCACATTGATTTTGATGATATGATTTGGCTACCCTTAGTAAGTGATTACCCACTTCCACACTACGATATAATGTTTGTAGATGAAGCGCAAGATTTCAATGAAATGCAAAGGGAATTAATCTCTCGCTGTGTTAATGGCGGTAGGTGTATTATTGTCGGGGACAAAAATCAAGCAATCTACGGATTTAGAGGAGCAGATAGTAATTCTATTTCTATGTTTGAAGATAGACTAAGTGGTAGTTCAAGAGACATAAAGCACTATCCTCTAACTATTACATGGAGATGTCCTAAATCAGTTGTCGCTGAAGCAAATAGATATGTTAGTGATTTCAGATGTCCTTCTGATGCAATAGATGGAACTGTGATAGTTAATGCTCCATTCAACCCACAAAGAAACGATATGGTTCTTTGTAGATATAATGCACCATTAATCGGTGCTTTTTATGATTTGATTAGCCAAGGTAAATCAGCCTATATTCTAGGCCGTGATATGACTAAGGGATTAATTACTTCAGTTGAAAAAATTACTAAGAATAAGCACATGGGAACACAAGAGTTTTGGGCTTTATTCATGAAAGACTTTGAGTTTAAACACGCTAAGTTACTAGAACAGAATAAAATAAACCAAGCACTAACTCTTGAAGACAAGAGAGACTGTATCAGTATTTTTGTTGAGAAAACAACAACTGTTGGTGGTATTATCGAAGAAATCAAAAGAGTATTTGATGGTAATGATAAGGGAGAAATAATGCTTTCAACCGTTCATAAGGCTAAAGGTCTTGAAGCAGATAATGTGTATATTCTAGCAACTGACAGAATGCCACATCCGAAAGGAGGGCATGAAGAAAACAATATTTGCTATGTAGCAATTACAAGAGCAAAGAAAACCCTACTATATGTTGGGCCAACACCGGGGATGAATTAAATGGAAGAGATGTTAGAGTTTTGTGGATTTAAGTCGCTATTTGATATGTTAAAGTTTCACCTTTCGCAAGAAGAACTGCTAGATTTACTAGCAGAACTATTAGGTGAAAATGATGATTTAGCAATAGAAATATGTGAAGACATAGCCTATGATAGATATGGTTGGAGAGACTTAGAGGCTATCAAAGCAGATGCAGAAGATATGGCTTATCAAAAGTTTAGGGATGAAAGAATTTAATATTAGATTCCTTATGGAAATACGGGTTTAGCAGTAATAACGGACAAAATACCTCTTGGGGCTTGGTGTTCTTAGGCTAAGGGAGTTTATCATGCGCTTCCTTCCGTTTCCCGCAATTTAAGAGGTGAAAAAAATGATAAATTGGATTAAAAGATTCTTCGTTAGAGAAGAAAAAACACAGACTCCTAAGTGTGAAATATGTGGCTTAGGAGCCAAGTTTCATATGCTCATTGAGTTTAAAACTATGAAACTAGAAGAAGTAGATAATAAAATATTAATTAGAATATGTGATGGTTGTTATGAAGAAATTAATGAGAGATATAATCCCGAAGGAAAACCACCGACAATACAAGCCGGAGTTTTTGAATCGAGATTACGAACATGAGCAGACAAGAAAAAGAATATGTAAGGAATTAGTTACATTGGGTATGCCGCACTATAATGCATACCAAATATCAATAAGGAGAATGAAAGAATGAAAATAAATTATAAAACAAAAAGAGAATTTGGAAATACAATATATGACGATGGAACAATCGCCATGAAAGAAAAATATATCTTTGAAGATTCAGCATCTATGATGTTGTTTTACAAAGAAAGAGTGGCTAATAGAGTTAGAGGTGATAGAACTACATGGGAAGTTAATAGAAGTGAATTGACTATAACATGCACCTATTGGACTCAAGCCATGAAATTTTACGATGAATTAGCAGGTGAGGAAGAATGAATAGCCATGAAATAAAAGATAGCCTTAGAAAAGTAATGGACTTCTTGGAAGAAAATGAACAACATGGTGATGATTGGAAAAAAGAATTAACCGTTCTAAATTGGCTAATCAGCGAGGCAGATGAAGTTGAACGCAACGCAAGAAAAAATAGGGAGTGGAATTAAATGAATATATTTGCATTATCAAAATGCCCTACTGAATCAGCACAACAAATGATAGATAAGCATGTGATTAAAATGCCAACTGAAAGTTGTCAAATGCTACACACAAATGCCTTGTTTATGGATTTTGTAGATAGGTATGGCTACGAGCCTTCTCTTAGAAGACTAAAAGAATATCATGAGGAAGAACAGTCTATTTTGATGAAACCTGCTATGCTTAATCATCCTAGCACTATTTGGGCTAGACAAACTGATAATAATACTATGTGGTTGTTTCAACACGCCTTGGCTCTATGTGAAGAATATACTGTTAGATATGGTAAAGTCCATGGAACTTATGAGAGAATATTACATACACCAATAGAGTATGATGCTGATTATAAGTTAGCAACTCCACCTCTTATTGCTATGGCTGATGAATATAGAATACCTAATACATATGGAGAACATTGTTGGGAGTTTGTTATAGACTCTTACCGCCATTATTACTTAGAAGGTAAATGGCGTTTTGCTGAATGGAAAACAGAAAGACCTATTTGGTGGCCAGTTAATCATATCAATATGAGATGGAATGCTATGTTTGATAGAATCAACAAACAAAATAATCTATCTCTACCTTTGAAAATGTTACCGTTGGTGGTGGAATAGTGGAAGAAAAATTATACGAAATAATAACAGACACATATGGAACGGTGTTTGAACCTGCTCCTGAAACGGTGAAACAAGGAAGATTGGTGGCTTCTAAGGAAGGACTAGATAAGGCTCTTTCTATTTTTATAAGTAATCCAAGCGCAGAAAATTACAATATACTTACACTTGCTATGCTAACTTATCAGTATTGGGTGCAAAAGAAGGTGATAGAATGATATTACAAACAAGACACGGTAGAGCAATACCTCTTGTAAAAATAGAGTTTTCTAACGGGCAAATGGAAATCGTATTGGAGTTGATTGATGAATGAAATGTCAAATCTGTAATGGTAAAGGCTGGTATTTAGTTCCTAATTATGAATTAGAAATAATGGAGTCAGAACAGTGTTTAGACTGTTTGGCTGAAGAACGAGATAAAAATACCAATTAACTCTATAGAAAAACACCTTGACCCCCGATGGGGATACTATATAGGGTAGTGCGAGGATACTACTACCCAAGAATAAAGAGAATGATAATTATGTTAAGTAAAGAAGAATTAAAAGAGCAATTAATACTTAATCATTTGATTAAGCATGATGGTCTTAATGAAAATGAAGCAATTAAACTACTAATACAATGCGGTTTAGCCAAAGAACCAGTATTTAGTAATGTTATTACGACTTCCATACTGAATTTAGTGCTAAAATTCAAAGAAAGGGGTGTGCGTTTATTTGATGAAGTGAACCCCTTTATATTGTCTCAAGACGCTATCAATTTTAGTAGAGGTTTAGAGAGTGATATAGTCAATGAATTTGGCGAAACAGAAGGAAGAATTTTCCTTCATCCTAGATATTATAGGAGTGAATTAATATGAAAACAGAAGTAGAATTTAGAATAGTAGATGATAGCACAATGCCCCCAATCATTATTTCTTACAATGATGATGACCAACCAAAAGTAGTTTTGAACACTTATCACAAGATTTGGATAAGTCTAAACAGAAGGTTGATTGCAGGAATCATAGAAAATCTACAAGAAAAGATGGATATGGTTCTAAATAGTTTCCTAAGTGAACAAAGGGCGTTTGAGAAGCAAGACCAACAAGATATGATGTATCTAGGTGATGAATAATGAGTGGTATTGTAAAGAACTGTGTGCAATGCAAGAAACCATTTCATACAATGTCTACTTCTACTAATGAAAATAGGTGTAGGACTTGTTGGATGGATAAAAAGCAAGATATCGCTATTAGAAGAAGTGAGAACAAACAGAACAATGTTATTCTTTCTATAGAAAAAAGACTAGATGCTTTAGAGAGATATGATTTTGCTTATCAAGTAGAAATGAAAGTAAATACAATGTTACAACACATGATGCCTACAGATTTAGAAAAGATGTTTAATGATAAATTAGACAAATATCTAAGGGAACACGAAAAGAAACTTAGAGAACTAAGAGAAAAACAACAGAAACAGATTAGTATATTACATACAAGAATTCAAGAATTAGAGAAGGAAGTGGAAAGTCTTTATGGTTAGAAGAGAATTAGGCGAAGGCCGTTGGGATAAAGTGCTGATGAGAAGAATGGTAAATCTTTCTGTTGCTGATAACTACGATGAGGCTAAAGAAGAATGGTTAGCAACTGGTAGCGTTTGGTGGCGTGGTAATGGAGAAATACCTGAATGGGTAACTAACTCTCAACAAGGTGTTGGTAGTTGTCTATGTGGTCATAGAATTACATATCACTTTGAGATTCTTAATACTGAAAATGGTATTAGAGAATGTGTTGGTAGTGACCATATCAATTCATACTTAATTATGCGACAGATTGCCGAAGAAAAGGGACAATCTATAGAAACTATTACTGAAGAACAAATCCAAGAATGGATTAATGTTCGTGTAGGTTCTATGAAAGCAGAAGCATGGTGGAAAGAAAATGGTGAATCTTTTGAAATGATGTTTAATAAAATCAAAGAGATTGATGTTAGGTATAATACTAGAAGTCAATACAAAGAATACCATTATGATAAAGATATTAGAGAATATGTTTATCCTAAACAACTTAGAAAAAAGTCGGAAGGAGAATTTGGAACGCCACATTACAAAATGGCCTCAATTGTTTGGAGATGGAATCATCCGGACAATCCTAAGAATCAACAGACAACTAGAGGATATCCTAATGATAGGCTTATGCAAGATTTAGCGATATACTTTATCAAATCAGAACCTCTTTTGGAGAAGATGAATAAAGAAAAGGAAAGAAGAAAGGCTAAGATTCTAAAGGTTAAACAACTTATCGAAGAAGAAAGAAGAAGAGAAGAACTGAGAAGAAAAGAAAGAACAAAAAATTCTGAGTTTAGAAACTTACGAACTTTATTGTATGAACCATTTAATGCTGTTTGGGAACACGAAGACGACTTAAGACGACAAAAAGAAAGAAAAGCACATTTAGAACGAGTGGCTAAAATGGAAGCGGAAAAGAAAATCGCTGATGATGAAATGCTAAGTTCTATGAGTCAGACATTTGAGGATATGTGCGAATACTATGGTATGCCCGTATTCGATGAAACCTTTGCGGGTAACGAATGGGAAAGGGAATTTTTGGTATCAATCAAGTATCAATTAGACGCCCAACGGGAACTATCTACTAGACAACTGCAAACTGCAAGAAGAATATTTGAGCAAGACCCGCCTTCGGATGCTCAAGTAAAATACCTAAGAGATTTAGGCTACGAAGGTAGAATACCTAGCAAAAGATTTGCTAGTAAGAAAATAAAAGAATTGAAAGGAGAGAGATGATATGTTGAAAGCAATAAGTAAGTTTATTTTTTGGGCTGTGTTATTCGCAGTCTTTGGAAGTTTGTTGATTTTCTTTTTAGGAAATGACGAATACCTAACGAATGGGGGACTGGAATGAACCCCTTTAAATACAAGAGGATAATAGGAAAAAATAGGAAAGTGATAATATGATTAAGTTAAGAATTTTGAATGAAACAGGACACACAGAAGTAGTGATGGAAAGCAGTGAAGTCATTGAGCAAATCAACACTCACCCAACACATTGGGTATTTATTGACAGTGAAATGGTGGCAAGAGAAGAGATAGCAAATATAAATTGGGACGATGTAACATCTGTAGATTTAACTCCGGCTATTGTTGGAGGAAGTCTTTGATTAGATAGTCCTAAGAATCCTCACGGGGGGAAAAGCCACCACATCTCTCATAATGCTTTTCCCCCCACCCTCATTCCTTAGTATGGTGTTTCTATGAAAGAAAAGAATCCCCAATATGAAATCAACACAAGAAAAAACATGCGTATAGCGACCCGATGTAGGGTTTGTGGCGGTCAGTTATTGACTGCTGAAGAAATTAAAAATGAAATACATGATAGATGTAATGTTGATAATACCAATATGTATATGATGTGAGATAATGAAATTAAAAATAAAGAAACCAAACGACAGTAGCGAATACTATTTTACAGAAATAAAAAGCGAAAGAGCAAGAATTGTCGGGGATGAAACCTCTATTACATACGATAGAAGTGCTAAAGACCCTATACATGGTGGATTAGTTTCCTTTTGGAATGCGTCTCTTTCTACTAAATCAAGAGGAAGTAGTTATTTTTCTATGCCAAAACACGGTGATTACAATGCCGTTATTATGATAGGTAGTTGCCCTGTTGCTATAGAAAAAAGAAAGAATAGATATTATATTAATGGTAAAGCAGAAAGTCTATCTACTGTTTGTCACGCTTTGGCAAGAGTAACATACAAGTCTTGCTTTGAAAAAGATGCTTCTAAGTTATTATTAGGGCTTTACAATACTTTAGCGATTCCTGAAAATATTAAATATGTTCTAGAAAATAGACTACCGTTTACTTTTCACGAATATGAAACTAAATATGATGTTAGACTACCTGTTCAAATGATAGGAACAGATGAAGTCGCTATAGAAATAGCAGACGGTGTTTGGGGAACAATGCCATTAAAGACAATGGATAAGTTATGTTCCTTTCTCGTAGAAGGTAAAAAAAGAAGTAAACTGAAATTTATCTCTCCTAGAAAATTATATTCTATGACAATGGATAGAGAACCATTAGATTCTGAACTCAAAGTTATGATAGAGTTTTTGAAACAGAATAGAATGAAAGATTTAGTTGAGAGGCGAGCAATACAATTAGTTAATGACTTGCTAGCACAACATCCTAAGAGACTCAAAGCAGAATATGAAGAAGATACTTTACATCGTATCTATATTCATGGAAAAGAATTTGATTGGATGTTAGAAAATAATAGGTATAAATCAGATATTCAAATGGTTTCTACTTATATTTGGCAACCAGTTGTTTCTTTTGAAAAGGTTCTCAATGATGAAGGAGAACCAACGGGCGAAGAAATAAAGATAGTAAATAATCCTAAATGGCAAGGCCCGATATGCATAGATAATATGTCTAAAGGTTCTCCATTAGGCGACCAATTTGCTGCTAGAGCGTTAGCCCTACTCAATGATACTTTTACAATAACAATAGTGAATACAATAAAGCGATATATTGTCGCAGATGCCAATGAATATAGAGTTGATTTTAATGAAATGTAAAGAATGTGGTTCGATAGAAATAACCTTTGATGAGAGGCTAGGAGAGAAGTGTTGTGCTGAATGTGGTTTAGTTATCATAACAGGTATGTTTGAAGAAACGGTTAATCCAGTAGAAAGAGGAGATAACTATTCACTAAAGCACAGTGCTGATAAAGGCAGATTAGGGTCTTTGGTAACAGGTAAAGGTGCTTCTAAATATAATAGACACAATCCAGTATTGCCGAGAAATGTTATCAATGGCATTACTCATTGTAATATGGTTATGGCTAATCTAAGACTACCAATCAATCTTACAGAAAGAATACAAAAAGTGTATTTAGAATTATACAATAGCCATACACTTAGGAACTTTACCTTAGAAGAAAGAGCAACCGCTATTGTTTACTATCTTCTAAAAGAAAATAGAACACCACACCCTCTCAAAGATGTTGCGAAAGAATTTGATGTTAAACTAAATAGAACTAAAAAACTAATTAGAAAAATAAATCAGTTCTATCGTAACTCCATACATTATTCTATAGATGATAGTTCCTATCTTATTCAGCAAACTGCTAGAAAGATAACCGATGAACCACAGTTCATACATCAGTGTAATAAAGTAATGCAGAAGTTTGAGACGCTAATCGTAAATAGTAACTTCAATAAGTCTAGATGTTATTATGCGGCTATATGTGTATTAGCCTCTACCATATTTGTTAGAGGATATTCTTGTAAGTTCATATCTGAACAAACAGGATTCCATAGAACTAAGATAGGTAAAGAATGTAAGAACTTACTTACACTATTAGGTGTAGAGTCTTTGAAAGAAATTAAAGGAAAAGAACTGAACAAATTAGGTGAGTAAAATGGGATGGGAATATGAAATAAATGAAGAAGATGAATACATGATTAAATGTAATCATATTTGGGTTGATAAGGACTTAGACTATTATCATACCTTTTGGGATGATGAAATAGGTAAAGAAATAGTTGTCGTTGCATTCTCTCATTGTAAAGTATGTGGCGCACAAAGAAGAAAAACAGAATATGGTGAATAAAATGAATGGATACAGAAGAGAAATAACAGAAAGATACAATCAAATGTTAGATGATTGTTATGAAGATATAGATGTTTGTGGTATGTTGTGGTCGCCATCTACGGTATTATACCGTGTAGACCCGATAGCATATCGTTGCGGAATAAACGATTGGCTAGATAGTTTGGAAACAGATGGATTATACTGTTCAGAAAGAGAATTATTTAGTGACGAATTTGAGGAGGAAGAATAAATGGTAAGAATTGACATACCACCGGAAGATACAGATGATATTAGAAATCCAAATGATTACAGAATGGGAATGGATGTTGATAGAAAAGTAAAGTATCTATCAGAACTACCTCCTCATAAATACACAGAAGATGAAGTTTTATTCCTTTTTGGAGATATGCATGGTAATGATGTTGATGAAGATAGTGCGTATGATGGGTTTTTACAGTGGGTCAAGTGGGAATTGCAATCCGAAAAGATAGAGCAAGAACAACCGTTGTATAGACATAAAGTAATTCTGTTTCAAGGAATGCCATATGCCATGTCGGATATTTCTTACCATTCTAATGATTCTATAATTACAGAAGATATGCACCCGATAATGCTTGAAATGCTAGGGCTTGAAGTTGGTGATTCATACCCTATAATTACGATAGGAGTATATACTGCTCTAAGAACGAGAAACCCCACTTTCTCAAGAAAATCCTTTACTGCGGGAGAAGATATGTGGGACGAATTAGCAGATTTAATATGAAGGAGAGAATAAAAATGGATAAAAAACAGATTGACACAGATAAATACGAAGAATATCAAAACGCAAGGGTTGAAGGATTCATACCTGCTGAATGGGAGTTTGAGGATTACTTGCTTGCAGAAATCAAGCGGTTGAATGGTATTATAGACTACATTAGAGATGTGGGTAGAAAGCAAAAAAGAAAAGAAGTTTCTGGATTTTTTCTATCTATTATGGAAAAAGTATTGACAGTAAAAGAATATGAAGAATGGAGAAGTGGATGTAAATGAAAAGAAAAATATTAGTAATTGGAGCAGGTGGTATTGGGAGTTTCTTGATACCGCTTTTAGATAAAGTAGAATTGTATGATATAACAGTAGCAGACCCCGATAAGGTAGAAACAAAGAATTTACCATACCAAAATTTTGGTAGTGGTCATGTTAGTTTAAACAAAGCAGTAGTTATGAAAGATACCTATTATGGTTCTGTTTCTAACGCATCACAATATCCAGTTCTTAGTGAAAAACAAATGAAAGGATATGATTTAGTTATTTGTTGTGTAGATAATATAGGTCTAAGGCGAACCATGTATAATTGTAAAGATTTGAAATGGTTAGATTTGAGAGCGCAGGGTCGTAATGCGGCTATGGTATCTTATACTGCTGACCCTAAAATGTATGATACATTGTTAGCAGGTGAAGAAAGGTCATTTAGTTGTCAAGGAGATTCATGGGATGGCTCAAATAAAGGAGTTCATTTCATGCAAGTTGCTATTGCAGGAATGGGCGCACAATGGATTCAGCGTTGGTTTAACGATGAAGAGGTTTGTGATTTTAAGGTGGTGAATGTATGATACCTAAATGGGATGATTTAACTCACACTAATTTAGATAACGCTTCCTATCTTTTTGTTGCTAAACTTAGACAAATATTTCCTGATGTCTTAGAGTCATTAAGGAAAATGGATTTGCTAGATAGTTTAACAGAAGATGAGCGTTCTGTTATAGTTACTGTTCTTAACCTGTTTGAAGAATTAGGAACAGATTACAGTGACAGCGAATTACTTACAGCGTGGGCAGACGCTAAAGTTCAATTAGAACAACTGCCAAAATGGAAAAACAATAATTATTGGTGATTAAAATGGCAAAATGGACGAAAGAACAAGAAATATATGCATTAAGAAGTAAGAGAAAAGGATATTCAATCAAAAAGATAGCAAAGTTGATGAAAAAGAGATATGGTGTGAATAGAAGATATCATTCTATTTACAGTAAGATACAGAAACTCGAAGAAAGGAAAACTATCATTCCCGAAGTGAAAAGTTACGGCACACGGGCTAAATACACACAGGAACAAATAGATTTTGTTCATCTTTGTAAGTTTAATGGTATGCCTTTTGCTAGAATTAGTTTAGCCTTTTACGAACAATTTGGTATTGAACTTAATCTAAGGCAGATTAATTATTTATTTTATCATAAGGCTCCCGCAGATGAAAGACTGTTTGCTAATGCTCCTGCTATTCAAAAAGAATTAGCAAGAGGAAAACTATTACAAGAAATAGAAAAGCCAACAAAGAAACCAAAAAGAAAAGCACCAAAGAAATACACTAAGAAGGAAATAAACTTGATTAGTAGTTGTGGGAGTGCTAAAGATGCGGAAAAACTTTCTAGCATATTGAAAAGAAGCAAGGACGCCTTAAATCGTCAGTGGTATTATATCAAGGAAAAAGAAACTATGAGTCAAAACTGGGATACAAAATCTAAGAGAAAGGCGAAGCCAACGGTAAAGAAAAACATTCAATCTATGCAAGAAGAATGGAATAAATTTAAAGACTTAGATTTGCTAATTAATTTCTATGACCTTTCCATAGACGAGGCAACAGCCCGATATGGATTTTCATATGAGACAATAGCGGGAAGGTTGGAACATTTAATAAACTCCAATAACCCCGACAATATTGCCCTAGTTATGGAAGCCACTAAAGTTGTCAAAGGGCGTAAGGAACAACAGCCTACTGAAACAAAACCAAGCCGCAGACAACTAAGGAAAGAGCGAAAGATGGCAAAGAAAGAAGCAAGGCAGAAGAAAAGAATCGAAAGAATGGAAAAGAGGCTAAAGAAATTAAGAGGTGAAAAGAAATGAGTAGAAGCGGTGATTGGTTCATAAGAGAAGAAGAGAAAAGAAATGGCGATGATGGATATGATAGATATATCGAAGAATTGGAGTGGGCTAAAGCAGAAGAAGAATTTGAGGCTTTAGAGAAGGCTAGAGAAAAGGCAGAACAACATATTCTGAATACTTGGACTCAAGAGGCTCTTTTAACTCTTGAATCTATTGATGTTGCTTGGAAAGATAGGGGCTGTGTTGATGAATTAGCATATAAGAATTTTAAATTTCATGATGCGATTTGGCATTCTTCAACAGAAATCCTTCCTAATTTAGAAGTGCAGGTAGTAATTGATAGTCAAAACAATTGTTATGTTACTACTGGTTCTCCGGGTTATGTTGAATTTGGTATGCAACCACCAATAGGAATGAAATTACCTATTAGATGCTGGATTCACACTCATCCTTTTGGTAGTGCTTATTTTAGTGGTGTAGATATTAAAACAGTAAGTCAATGGAAGCCTCTAATGACTGAAGCATATGTATTAGGTGGCGAAGGTCATTTCGGCTATTGGCATCAAGATAAACCTAAGCAGTTGAAAATCTATAAAGAATTTAACTTAGAAAGAATTCAGGATTGGAATAAAGGAGAGGAAGAAGAGTGAGGAAAAGAGAAAAGAAATATGCAGAAGTAGTTGAGGTCATTGAGGCTAAGACTCTTACAGATAAAATTAGAGAACATAGGGAGAGACATCCCAATGACAATAATACTAAAAAAAATAACAAAGGTGTAATTTGGAGAAAGCCAACTGAGAAAGATAAGCAACTAAAAGAATTCTACAAAACAAATGTTTGGACTTCTTTTGGTTCTAATGGCTGGATTGCGTTACCTATAGAGGATGAGGAAGAATGACTTACAATAGGATACAAAAACGAAGAATACTAATCCCCAAGATGGAAACTAAAGAACCTGCAAAAGAAAAATCTTTTGCAGAAGAATTGAAAGAATTACATCTAAGTTTTATTGCTCAAAATAAGAAAAAAGAGGAAGCAATAAAGCAAGAAAGTGTGAATTATGAAAAAATGTATGAAGCCCTCAAAAAAGAATATGATAGGTTAAAATCACGAATGGAAAATAATAGCCAAACAGTTTCCGGGTCTAATAACATACAAATTTCAGCAGGTAAAGATGTAAATATAACAATAAGTGAAGGAGATAAGTTTAGCGATTCAGTAAATGTGGAGGAAAGAAAATGACAACAATTATGATTTGTGTTTATTGCGAGGGAGAAGCAGACGATGATGTAGGTTATTGGTCTTGTCCTGTTTGTAATGAATATGACGGAGTAAAAGAAGTAAACAAAAAAGAATGGTATGGTGAACAAGAATGAAAGCAGTAGGAGAATATGTAATAGTAGAGCAAGAAGTATCTTCAGCAAGTAGAATTATGATTAAAGAGAATAATGTTGGGAAAGTGATTGATTGTCAAATAGACAAATCACTCATTGGTAAGACTGTTATCTTTAGTGAAGCGAAGACGATACAGGAATATGATGGATATAAGTTTGTGCCAATAGCACAAGTAATGGCGGTGATTGAATGAATGATATAGAATTATACGAAGATATTTTGTTAAGAATGATTGATGTAACGGAAAATGGAGATTTGTTTAGAGAGGAAATAGATGATAGGCTTTTAGTCGGTGAACTAGAGTTTTTGTTAATGATGATAAAAACACTATTGAATACAATTCCCGAAAAGAAACAAGCCTATGATTTGTGGAGAGGAATACAAACAAGGTTGGTGGAAGAATGATAATACATGGAAATGAAGTAAAAGAAAAGTTGTTAGAAGGAATTAATTTAGTTGCTAATACAGTAAAACCTACACTTGGCCCACAAGCCAAAACGGTTATACTACAAGGTAATCCCCCTGTTATTATTAACGATGGAGTAACCATTACAAGACATATTAGTAGCGAAGACCCTTATGTTCAGATGGGTATTCAGATGGTTCAAAACCTAGCACATAAAGCACAAGAAGGAAGCGGTGATGGAACTACTACTGCTTGTATTTTAGCACAAGCATTTTGTAATGCAATACATAATCACAGTAACCTAGATTTAACCACTCACGAATTCATGGGTCTTCTTGATGATTTTACAGACCAAGTGGTAAACCAATTAGATTCAATGGCTAAAGAAATACAAGATGCTGATATTATTGAAGTCGCTACAATAGCGGCAAATAATGATAGAGTTCTAGGTAAACTAATTAGTGATGCTTTGGCTAAAGTAGGTAGAGACGGTATTGTTACAGTAGAAGAATCTAAATCACATAATACAGAACTGGTAATAAGAGAGGGTATGGAACTTACTGAAGGCTATATTAGTCATTTAATGGCCAATACTGCTAACGGGAGAACTGTATTCAATAACCCTCTTATCTTTATTTCTAATATTCATTTTAAGAATTTTAAGGATTTAATTCCTATGTTAGAATTGGCTTCCGCTAATAGTAGGCCACTGGTTATTTTCTGTGGTGGTATGTCAGGTTCAGCACTAAATAATTTAGTTATGAATCTAATGAATCAAACGGTAGAATGTTGTGCCATACTTGCACCTAATTTTGGCGATAAACAACTAGACGAATTGGCCGATATTCAATCATTAGTAAATGGTAAGTTGTTTACTCAAGAGAGCAAAGACGACCCTACTAATATTGTATTAAGTGACTTTGGTAGTTGTGAAAACATTACAGTAACTAAAGAAAAAACAATTGTAGTTGGCGGTATCGGTGATGCTGAAAAACAAATAAAACTTCTAAAGGGTCAATTAGATGACATGGAAGGTTTCGACAAAGCCCGTATTAAATCTAGAATATCTAGACTAAAGGGTGGTGTGGCAACAATAAAGGTCGGTGCTTCTTCTTCCTTAGAACTAAGAGAAAGGAAGGAGAGATTAGATGATGCTCTTAATGCTACTAAAGCGGCATTAGCAGAAGGGATTATTTTGGGTGGCGGGACTTCATTAGCCCATGCAGGTGATAAGGTAGAAACAGATTTCAATTTCTTAGCGCATTCCCTTTACGCTCCATATAACACACTATTGCTTAATAGTAATCATGAAGGTAATTGGCATGATGATGATTTAGCGGGTTCTTTAGGATTTAATGCCCTTACTGGTGATTACATGGATTTGGAAGTAGCAGGAATATTTGACCCTGTTAAGGTAACTAAGAACAGTTTCTTAACTGCTATGTCAATAGCAAAATTGTTCTATACTACAGATGTAGCAGTATTATTGGAGGAATAAATATGCCCTTTAAGGGAAAGAGAATGAATGTTTTTGTTAAACGCTATTTAGAAGAAATAATAACTTCTGAACCCAAAGCAATAAATACAATATTAGATGATTTGTTTATTTATTTAGATAAAAATCAATATAGAAATCAATTTAAACGAATACCTACAAGAGGTGAACTGATTAAATACTTAACTTCTAATTATGATAAAGTAGAATTAAGTATGTCTACTGGAAAGCCCGTAAAGTCAAATGGTATAGTGCATTATTTTAGGGAGGGATAAATATGGTAAGTGCTAGAAATCCTAATTCTGCACCGATATCTGAATGGGCTAAAAAGAGTATAGATAAAGTAATAAGTTCTAAACCAAGAACCTATCGGGCTATATTAGATGATTTATTTGTTTTAAAAACGATAGAGTATCAAATTAACAAAAATAATGGAAAAAAATACAAAGCAACACGCAGGGATGACATGCCGACTATTCAACAAATGAAGTGGTATCTCAGTAGAAATTATTCTAAAGTATATATTAGTAATAAAACCAATAAACCCGTTAAAACCAAAAATGACTCTATACTTCACTATTTTAAGGAGGAATGCAGTTGAAATGTCCTAATTGTTGGAGAAGAATGCAAGGATATTATGCTAGAAGATTTGGTAAGTGTAAGTATTGTTTGGAGAGTGACAAGAAATGAAGAAAAAAGCCGTAACAGTAACATTACCTGCGCCACATAAAGCGCAAATAAAATGCCCTATCTGTAAAGGAAATAAGTGCATAGTCTGTAATATGACTGGTAATCTAAAGATAGATGTTGCACCAAAAATACCAATTCAGCGTTCTCATATTGTCAAGTATGTAGTTGATAACATACACGACATAGCCGGAGAAATAACTAGACAGTATGGTTTAGTTCCCGAAGTAAATACTCTAGAAGTTTTAGAAGTAAATGGAGGACAATATGAAGTTGTTCAGATTTCTTCTCTTGGTGGTGCTTGTTGGGTTGTTAATCGCTTAGATGAATTAGACACACCTAGATATTTCAAGTCTAGAAATGAACTAGATAAATTCAAACAGGGGTGGATGAATTGAGTGAAATGCCAGTAGTAGGTAGAGTTGTAAGAGATTCAAGACAAGAAGCCCTAGTAAAAAGAGGCGTTTACTGGAATATAGAAGTATTGGATATTCGTTGGTTTAAAGATGATAAACCCACAAATAAAGGAATTAGACTAAACATAGAAGAGGCTAAACTTCTATTACAGATATTAAGGAGGGAATTAGAATGAAATATAGTATAAGCATAAGAGAGGCAAATAAACTACTTAGACAGCCAAACCCAAAGCGTTCTTTTGGAGACGGTTCTACTGAGCGTTTTGCTAAATGTTCTAGTTCTCTACTACATACCTTTTCTAGGCTGATAGAAGCCTACATGGAAAAGCCTCCCAATAGCGGAGAAGGTTGTAGAGTCCAAGTTGAGCATATAGAGAAAACTTTTGCTATTGCTCAAAATAGTTTGGAGCATTTAATAATATTAAAGGAGAGTATGGAAAATGAATAGATTATATTTGATAACAACAAACGACAAGAAATTCGATGATTGGGGTAAAGCCACAAAGAAAAAACTGAAGAAAGACCCTTTGGCATATGACCATTTTTCTCAAGGCTACAATGACATAGCGAGAGGTAACTATCTAGCAAGAGCAAGTTTTGTTTGCTATTGGGAGATATTTACTAATGGCTCAATGGCTAAATTAGCACCTGCTATTACCCAAGCAACTCTAATACATTTATTTCACCGTTTATTAGAAAACAAAAATATGGAAGAAGCAGAAATGGTTCAGCATATGATGACTAACTTTCTAAGACTTTTACAAGTAGTAGATGCGGGGAATACAGATGAAGAAGAGTGAATGGATTTACTTAGCAAATGCTATGTGGACTTACTCAGAAAGAAACGAAGGTGAAATATCCCGCCTTCTAAAAGAACTGGTTATTAAATTGAATACCAATATGGAGATGATTATAGATGACATGGAAAATGATGAGCCGAATGTTAGAATCAACGGACGGTCTAATACCAACCCAACAGATAACAAGAATATCAAGAGACTTACAGAATTTTGATGAAGTTCCTCTAGTGCTTTCTATTCTTTCTAAGGATGAATTAACTGCTAATAATATAGCCTTAGCAAAAGCAAAGAAGTGGATAGCAAAGGCGTTTGATATCTTTGAAGATGAGATAGAAGGTAATTACAATGCACATAATGATTTAGGGGATGCATTATATTATCTAGATTCTTCAGCAGAAACACAAGGTAATCCTTTCAGTATTGCTAATGTTAAGCGTCTATTAGAAATGGATTATGGTAGTATCACTTCAAATAATTATGATACTTTTCATTTTGCTATTAGGGATATGTCAGCATTAGAGCGAAGATGGTTTGTTCGCTATTTACTCAGAACTCCTAGAAATGGAATTAACAAAGGAACAGTAGTCAAGATTATGGCTAAATACTATGATAAGAAAGTTAGCGAAGTTAAGAAACATCTTAATTTGAACAGTATTGAAAGAACTGCAACATATTATGAAATGGGTGAAAATCCTCCTACACTTCTATCACACGGAACATTTGTTGCTCCTATGTTGGCTAAAGATGTGCCTATGAATAAGTGGCCGGAAAATAAGATTGTAGATTACAAGTATGACGGCAATCGTTATCAGATACATAAAGAAGGAGATAATGTGATTATCTTTAATCGTAAAGGTAAGGTAGTTACTCCCCAGTTTCAAGATGTTGTTGAAAGAATTAGAAGTTATGGTGTGCAAAATTGTATTCTTGATGGTGAAATATATCCAATTAAAGATGATGGTTCACCTGCTGAACATAAACTAATGGGAACAAGAGTTCATTCTAAAGACCATGCAGAAGCAAGAGAAAAGGTCAAGGTTAAGTGGGTTATATTTGATTGCCTTAAGATAGGAAGTAAGACCATTATGGATTTACCTTACCATGAAAGATTGCTTTGTTTTGAAGACTTACCCGACCAAGCACATAGAATGGAAGAAGGTGGTGATGTTCTAGCATTCTATAATAGAGCGATTAATGATGGCTTTGAGGGCATTATTGTCAAAGATACTACCTTACCCTATGAGGCAGGTAAAAGAAGCATCGGTTGGGCTAAATATAAACCTCCACGAATTGAACTAGATGTTGCTATTCTTAATGCTAAATACGGTGAGGGTGCTAAGTCAAATGTTTTTGCTACATTTGGTATTGGTGTAAGAAATGAAGGAGAATGGATTTCTATTGGTTCTGTAGGAACTGGATTTAGTGATGAAGATTTACTTAGATTAACAAGAGAATTAAGAACTATTATTTCTAATGTAGATAACGGAACATATTCGTTCTTACCGAGAACTGTTTTAGAAGTTAGTGCAGATTTAGTTACTAGAGATTCTAATAATAATATAGGTCTTAGATTTCCTAGATGTAATAGAATTAGAGATGATAAGTTTGCTTCTGATTGTAATACTTTAGAAGATGTAGAGGTGTTAGAATGAATTGTATGTGTAAAGCAAATCATCCTGACCCCGATATTCGTGAAGAATATTGTGATGGTGTCACTATGACCCTATTTGATTATGAAGGTAAATCATGGTGGTATTGTTATGAATGTGGTAAATATGAGGAATGGAAATGATAGAACAAGGTCAAATGACTATTATAAAAGATAAGCGAGGTCTACCTCAAACATACCGTTGTGTAAGAATAGAAAACGGAAATGCTGTTCTTAGAAATGTAATTAATGATGGTGCAGGTGGTAAGCCAAAAATAATTCCTGTAGAGGAATGTCCGTATGTTGAGAATGATATTTTAATTACTCCTAAAAAAGAAGAAGTAAAAGTAAAACCAAAGACGACAATTAATATTTCTAAACTAATCAAAGAAAATATTGATTTAAGAGTTTCAAGGTCAGCAAGATATTTCCTCGCTGAATGGGTAGAAACCGCATTATTGAATCTCCTTGCGAATGCAGAAGAAAACGCTTTAAACCGGAACACAAAGACCATTAGTGCCGCCCACATTTTTTGGCTAGAAACTAACACAGCACCTAACGGCTATTGGCCTTCTAATGAGGAATACATGAAGTGATATTATGTTCCACGATGCTGATATTCAGAAATGGATTGAGCAACATGGAGTAGCGACAAGTTTTACTTTTATGGCATATGGGAAACTCTCTCATGATGAAGTAGACCTTCTTATCAAAGGATTGATAGTCCAATTAGAGGATTTTGATGATACCAAAATGGCAGTGTTTTTTGATGAAGTAAGTGAAGAACAAGCAGTTGCTTGGAATATATATCGAGGAACTTCAATCACATTTGTTTTTGCGGGTGATGAAATACTAATAGAAGAAATAATCAAAACCATCGTTTGTGACGGTTTAGAGTATTTAAGATATAAAGCAGAATATATTTCTAGTCATAGGAGCGTATCGCATGTATAGTAAAGATATGCTAATAGGAATACTATTGGGTATTGCTAAGATGGACTTACACATTGAACGGTCATCTAAAGCGAAATTAGGATATAATGCTAAAGTCCGATTAAGCATAAGAGGCACAGAAGAATTCCTACTAGGAGTCCAAAGAAGCCTTGAGCAACATCAAATTAAATCTAATTATAAACAAAGAGAACATAATTCAAGACCTAAACCTATTCTAAGAATAGGAGGAATCAAAGAACTTCATAAGGTAACTAAGTTAGTGCCTAACCTTCCCGATGCAAAGGGAGAATGGAAAGACTTTAGACAAGCAGTTCACATTATGTCAAATGGAATCCATAAAGAACTGAAAGGAATGGAAATACTAATGAAAATAAAAGGGGTAATCTAATGGGATTAACAACAATGAATAAAAATAGAGCAATATTACTTACAGGAAAAACAGGAACAGGAAAATCAACTAAGGCCAAGACCTTCGTTAAGAATCCTAAAATAGTATATGCAGATGATGTAGACTTTGATATATTTTCTCATCCTATAGAAGATGGGATTATTATTGAAGATGTGCATTATAATGCTGATAAGCAAGGCATACTTACTATCTTGAGATTATACAAGGGGCAGGTTGTATTAACTTCAATCAATGAAAAGTCTGTTCCCAAAGAAATCAAAACTATGTGTCAAATAAAAAGAGCAGGTTCAGTAAATCATCTTTGGAATGAAATATCAGAAATGGCAGTCCATTGCGAAAAACCATCATCATATGAAAGAGATACTTACTCCCTTGTAAATGAATATCTTAGAGAATCGGATAGAGACTTCATGGCTAAGTTATTGCTATTCAATAAGCCTTCAGACACACAGATAATATCTTGGTTAGCACAGAATATACATCCCAATAAATTAATTTTTGTTGATGGTGTAGTAAAACGAAGATGGAGTCAAAGATATTTCTATGAGATGTTAGCCTATGCTCATAGTGGTAAATCATATGGTAGATTAACCATGCCACAAAGAAGACAATATTCACAAATACCTAGATTGGCTAGACGCTTAGGGGTTAAGAATCCAAGAGTGTTACGGCAACTTTGTATGGACAAGACCTTAGTTTCATCTTTTCAAAAGAAACTAAAT
>TARA_R100000388_G_scaffold35461_2_pt1 | contig 24248 bp, 27 predicted proteins | sample TARA_R100000388 | Tara Oceans TARA_R100000388 (sample SAMEA2620360) | marine metagenome | biome: marine biome (ENVO:00000447); feature: surface water layer (ENVO:00002042); material: "saline water (ENVO:00002010), including plankton (ENVO:xxxxxxxx)" | depth 5 m | reverse complement strand
ATCGTAAAGACAGAACCCAACCTATCAGCAATTGATATTCTAAAATTAACTCCTTATGTTGGCAACCAACTCAAGGATATTCTTCCTAATCCTCTAGAGGACACACAGGAGGATGAACAAAAAAACGATTAATTAGGGAGGCAATAAGAGGTGGGGAATGTTCCCCGCATCTTTCCTCTCAATTAGTTGTATATAGTTTAGCAACAGCATTTTCAATTAGTCCGTTAGAAGTATATCAGATGCCATCTTCTTTGGTTACTGATATGCTTAGAATACATTTTGAAATGAAACGCTTGGAAGCAGAAGAAGTAGATAAACTTGATAAACAGTATCAGACTAAGATGAACAGAAGGTAATAGCATGAGTGAGGTCATTAAAAACTTAGATGCCACTCTAAGTCGTTTAGAACAAACCATGCTTTCTATCTTAGGAGCATTAGATAAGAGGGCTTTTAGAAAAGCCAATAAACTGTTAGAAGAACAGTTAGAAAAAACTGAAAAATTAAACAAAGTAAAAGAGGAGCAATTGAAAATAGAAGAGAAACGAAAAAAGATTGCTGAGTTTTATGCTAAGAAAGATACTGAAGAAGTAAAAAAAGTAGAGGGATTAACTAGAAGAACCCAAATACTCAATAAAACTCTTACTAAATTAGCAGAAGAACAAGGTCTTGCCAAAAAAGAAAATGTAAAGTTTGGTCTAAGCCTTGAGAATATGAATAAGTATGTAGAACAAGGAGGAACTAAATTAGAATTTTTAGCATTATTCATGACTTCTGCATCAGAACAAATGCAAATTTTAGGCTTTGAAGCAAGTTCTGTTAGAAGAGTTATATACGGTTTTCTTCCTAGAGGTGCTTTTAGATTAGTTAATCAACTTGCTACAACCTTTAATGGGCTTGGTAGTGTTTTTAGAGGAGTTAGCGAAGATGGTGAAAAGACTTCGAGTGTATTAGGAAAATTAGTAAACATATCAAAGAAAACTCTCGGTTTTAAGTTTGTAGATAAGAAGAAAAAGAAAGAGGAAGATGGTTCCACTGATGATGCTTTTGGTGGACTATTCAGCATGTCTACTAAACAAACTAAACAGGCAATAAAAAATATGAAAAAAGCAGAAAAGATTTCTAGAAAAGAGAAATTAAAGTCTCAGAAATTAGAGGCTAAGAATGCTAAGTTTAGATTAAAACAACGAATAAAGGAAGAAAATGCGGCAAGAGACAAAGTAAACGAATACAGAACTGCCGCAGAAAGAGCGTTTGTTAAACAATCTGGTCAGTTCGGAGCCTTGGGAGATACTAGAACATTAGAAGAATATAGACAACAACAAGAAGAATTTGTTGAAAGAATGCTTAGTGATGTAAGGGCGCAACCCGGAAGTGAATTAGCGGAACGGGAATCTGCTCTTAGAAAAGCAAGTAGTAGAGTAAAAGACCAAAAAAAGCAACATGAGCAAGCCGCTAAAGCATTAGAAGATACTCAAAAAAATAGTCCTTTTAGAAAAAGAGCGCAAAAAATACAGAAATTTACTACAAGTATGCTAGGAACAGTTCGGCAAGTATTGATGTCAGCAGGTAAATTTATGTTCATGGGATTATTTGTAATCATGGGAATAATAGTTATCTTGAAAACAATTGGCCCTACTATATTCAAGGCAATAAAAGCGGCTATTGACTTTGCTAAACCAGCGTTTGATTTTATTTTTGAAGCATTTGGAACAATATGGGAAGGACTTACTGAAATATTTGATGGCATATTTGGTGATGGTGGGTTAGATAAAGCACTATCCGGAATAATAAAAGTAGCGTTTGGAATATTGAAGGTTATTGTTGGTATTTTATATGCTGTTGTTATGCTCTCCATTGGATTTATTGGTAATTTTATCGGTGGTCTTTGGTCTGCCTTTACAGGTTGGCTTGTAGCGTTCATGTCTAAGGGAAATAAAATAGCAAGGGCGGCAGTTCTAGCAGTAACGATAGCGGCAGGAATAATAGCGGCTATCATGGGTGCGCCTGTTTTAATTATAGCAGGAGTCATGGGTGTAGTATTTGCTGCGGCAAAATTCCTAATGAAGAAATTAGAGAAAATACCCGGTTTTTCAACGGGAGGGGTGTCCTCCGGAGGAATGGCTCTTGTTGGAGAAAAAGGCCCAGAATTTGTTTCTTTACCAGCAGGTTCTAGAATTCATAATAATAGAGAAAGTAAAAATATGGCAAGAAAAGGAACTGTTAATAATTATAACACATTTAACATTAATGTCAATCCTAAAGATTTGAGCGACCAAGAGATGAAAAAGGTAATTGATAGAATAAGTAAAGAGATGAGAGTGGGATTGGGTAGAAGAACATCACTATGAGGTAATTGAAATGTCTGAATATTATGTGTATCTAAAAACAAATGTCTATTCTGCTAACAATTTAACGGGTAGTAACATCATTCCGTTGAGAGTAAATACGGTAAATATAGGGGTGCAAAAATCAAATCCGAGTTTTAATGTTCCATTTTCCGGTTTAGTTACAGGAGAGTCTGAAACAATAGCACTAGACTTAGGTATGGCTTCTAAAACAGTTCAATTGAGTGGTTTTATCAATGATACTACATTAAAAAGACAATTTAAGGATGACGATACTCCTAGAATTCTAGAGTTTACAGCACAAGAAACTGCACAATTAATTGCTAGTGGTGTAGATTCTACAGGTATTGCAGAATATCAAGCGTTTAGTGAACTGGTCATTTTAATACCTTCTAATGTAGATTCTAATTATGTAATGAGAAGTTCCGGTATTGGCTCTTTGGGTGAACTAATACCGTTTAATTTTGCTTCTAGGGGTGGAGCAAATTCATTAGATAATACTCTAGTTCCTTTGCCCACTTCTACTTTCCCAGATTCACAAAGCCACAAAGGGATTTCTGGTTTTATTAGTTCTTTTGATTTTACTTTAGATGGAGAAACAACAGAAATTGCATTCAATATGACTTTTGAATTAGCCGCACCATTAATACCTTGAGGGATAATAATGTATCAAGTTTACACAGGGAAACAAAGAAGTTTGATATTTCCTATTATGTGTAATGGATTTGCTACATTATCTTATTCTGATAATATTCCCGGAGATGTTAAGTTAGGCGTTTGGGATATAGAGGGTTCTTTTACCTTTGAAACTATTATAACCCCATATGAAATAAACGGGTATCAAAGTGAATTAAATAACAGCCCTCCTTCTATGGAAAACTCACAGAAAATATATCCTAAGACTTTTGCTACAACTTCTGAATCAGAAGGAGAAACATATTTGCCAAAAGCAAGCAGAAAAAATCATGAGATGATGATTTTTTACAATGATAATTTTCAAATAAGTTTGGTAAATAGTTCTACTATCTTAGAAAACAGTCCCGCAAAATATTTTATTAGAACTAGGATAAAAGTCGCAGCAAATAATATACAAGTAGTAGATACTCCAATTGTTATTTCTGCATCTACTTCCCATCAATACTCTTTTACTACTACTAATTTGAACGGAGAAAATTTACCTACTGATTTTGCCGCACCGAGTATTGATGCAAACATTAGCGGATTCAACAGTTTAGGTCAAAAAGAGTTTGATTTACTTGCTGTAGCAAATAGCGTAAATACATCCTTTGGAGCAACAACCATAGGTGTTGTAGAAAATAGTGGGAGATGGTCGGGTCAGTTTCCTAGCACACAATTTTTCGTAGGTCAAGAAATATTTACAAGAAGTGGAACCACATATACATCCATAGGAACTATTGCATCTGTTGGTAGCGGTAGTTTTACTATAGCAGCAAATACAGGACTGCCATCACCCTTCTTTGATTTATTTGTTAGGAGTAGATTAGAACCTACCTACATAAATAATTCATTTCATATTGCTTGCACATATAATGGAATAGAGCATGTTCTTGAATTATATATTAATGGTCTAAATATCAAAAGACAGGAATTAACTGTTGCCGCTTCGTCTGATAGATTTTCTTTTTCCTCGACAGATTGTTTTATTGGTTCTAACGGAACTGGTTCTTATGGGGCTAATTCAGCGACAACAAATAAACAATTTATGGGAGAACTCCATGAATTAGCAATATCAAATACCTATAAAAATAAAATAAACGGTTTAACTAATTTATTACCAAACCTAGATAGCACAATGCTTTATCTTAGATTTGAAGAGGTGGATGAGTAATGGCTACTGCTATAGGAATTCCAAATGTTGGAAGCAACAATCTTTCTGTTCTTCATCTTCAAGTTTCTAATAATGTTCCAACTAATCCCAAGATATTCAATAATACTGGGACTCTTGTTGGAGATAGAATCTTTACTATGGTATATCCAGAAGGAACTACAAATGAAAATGTAGAATATTTTGGAGGAGCAGTAGCGGTATATACTAATTTAGCAAATACAGAAGGATATAGAATAAGTTGTTATAAAGAACAAAACGCTACTGGAATTCTGGTTAATCCTACAGATTTTAACACTAGAGATTATTTTGTATTGGTTCATTCAGAAGACCACCTAAAACATCATTTTGCTAAAATTACTCAAATTACTAAAGATGATGTATTAGGAGATTCATTTGAGTTTGAGCCAAGACTAGGTGATGAAATAGCAAAGGGTTCTAGTTTTAGAATATTTAAAGGGCCGCCAAAGACATCATCTATTATTGCGTGTTCATTTGGACTAAAAAGAGAAGTTATAACGCAAGATACATTATTTTTATCTAGACCTCAATTTTATTTCTTTAACGAAAAGTTAGATAAAAAGAACGAACTAGACCACGAAACAAAATACTTCTTGAGACAAAGTTACTCTCAAACCGCCACTATTACTTTTAATGTAGCAACATCTAGACGGGCATTTTTGACCACTGATTCCTTTGGGAAGGCTTTGATAGACCAAAGCAAGTTTAGTATGAAAGTTACTTTAACAGATGTATTAAAAAATAATGATGAAGATTCCTCTACAAGTAACGAAGGCTTTACTTATACAGAAGATAGAGGAGACTATTCTCTATATTTAGCACATGCTAGAAGAGATACTGATGATAGAGCAAAAAATGGAAGTTCATACATCAAAGATAACAATGGGCCTTATCGCTATCTTTCATATGGATTTTCACCACAAAAAAATAATCTATTATACAATGTTGTCAATTCATCAACATCATCAGCAATAGGTGGAAGAAGCGGAGTGAGTGAAACTCTAATAGCCGATAGTCATAAAATTATATCTAAAAAGGTAAAATCTCATGTTAGAAAGGAAATCAGACATAGAGTTTTTACAGCAGAACTAGATGAAATGAAAGAACTTCCACTTACTATTACTTCTCATAGTGTTATAAGTAATAATTTTACATTAGTTATAACAGGAGCAGATGATTATTTCGTAGCAAATGACCAAATAAAAATAAATGATAATTTTTACATAATTGAGGCTGTAAGTAATCTTGCGATTGTTTTGCGAAGCACAAATACTTCGGGTAGTAATTTATTCGTTAGACCATCCGGAGAAGGAATTTACTCTTCAGTTACTAGCCCTACATTTAGTTCTACTGATAAAATATACCGTAGGGCTTTTTCTTCTACTAAAGGTAATTTAATTACTGATTTTAAATTAGTAAATAATAGAGAGAAAAGAATAAAATTAAGATTTAATGGTAATGCTTTTCTTTTGTTAGATGCAGATATTACTGCTATAGACCCAATTAAAAAATTAGCAACTGTTAGTTTTGATAAAGAAGGATATGATAGTAATGTCATAAAATATATTGATGGTTCTTATAGTATTGAAATCGTTAGGTTTATTGGAGAGATAGAGGAAATAGATAACTACAAAGAAAACGGTCAAACATTTATGTCTATAAGGGCAAGAGATGAATTTAATAAGTTATTATCACCAATAGTAAACAAAAATTATACTTTGAGTGAAGATATAATTTATTCATCTAAATCTCCTTATAATCGTCTTTCCCCTATTTCTACAGGCTCTTTATCACTGACATGGACTTTTGGGGACACATCAATCAATTTGGGAGTGCCGGGGCCGAATATGACAGGAGGAGCAAGTAATTACATTGCTAATATGACAGGAAAAAGACTTTTTAGCGGCACTACTATTGTTGGAACTATAAGTGGTTTTTCTCTTGATGGTAGTAATAATGTAATAGTAAACATAAGTTCTGCTGAATCATCGGGTAATTCTGAAAACTTATATGTAGAACTAACTAAAAACTATATATTTAGTAAAGCACTTAGTAGTAATTATACTGCTAGTTTGAAACCAACATCGTTAGAAGGTCTTGCAGGTAAAGGAATAATATTCAATAGTGGATTCACTATTGCCGCTAATGGCTCAGAAGTTTCTTCACTACCAAATAGTTCGCAAAATACTAATCCAAAAGCAATCGGTTACGATATCTTTCACCCAAATTCAGTGGGAGAAGACCTTTCTTTCCAATCCCAACTAAAAGATGAACAAGAAAACACTCTCTCTAATTTTGACACAATAAATACCCTAATAGATTTTGAAGTATGTAATGTTAGTAAAAAAGAAAATGTTACATCTATACAACTAGCACCCTATATACCAATAACATTAGGAAGAAAAGAGCAAAACCATTCCGTGGGAACAAATAATACTTTTGTAGAAATAGGAGATATAGAACTAACTAGTAATAACGCCCATACTGATTTAAAAACAACAGGTATTCTCGCTATTCCATATAATAATGTTATAATTACCAAAGCCGCATCTGCTTTTTCTTTAGAACCCGGAACGCCTCTTTTTACAGAAACTAATTCTGGTGGAAAAATTTTCCAAGGATATCTAACTGCTACCCAAAATGAAAGTCTTTTTGACCCTACTGTTTTTCAAACAAATCCCCCATCAGTGGATAAGGAACACTTACTACTTTTCTTAGATAGAAAGGTTACGGGTCTTGTAGCAGGAGGAACAAATAAATTATTCACCATGACTAAAACACAACATTCTCTATTTTTTACTAATGGTTCACATCTTTGGGGAGGAAAGATACTATCACTAATTCATCCCATGTCGTCTGCTTCCGGGCTACATCTCTTAAATTACATAAAAGGCGCACAGGGCGGAAGTGCTTCTGTTAGAGATATTGCCAATAAATATGGTCAATATTTATACAAAATAAATTCTTTAGGAATCGGTTCTTTTAATTATGTATCAAGAATACTTCAATCAACAACATTTGGTGTTAGTAATGAAGAACAAACCAGAACTATCAATCAATACGATACTGTTTCGGAATTAAATTATGTGGCTAATGCATATAAGATAAAACCTAATATTGCAGAAAAATCAGTTCATAATGTAGATTTAATCAATACTAATTCTCAAGATAAAGAAATAGACCTTGATTCTAGAGGATTTAACAGACCCTATGGAGAATATCTAACTGGAAGAAGCAAAATGCTCCCTTCTTCAGCAACCGATAAATCCGGAAATAGATATCCCAAAAATTTCTTATTTAGGACACTTGCTCCAATTACTTATGCTTTTAGAAATGTAGATTATTCTTACGCTAGATTATTTTTATATGCTAATAGTGACATTAATCCTTATTCTTCCGTAAGAGCAGATAGTCTAATGAAGCAAAATAGAATATTAAAGGATTACAATATATTATTTATAGATAACAAGAGAGTAAGTGAAGGAACTAAATTAGAACAAACATATCTCAGTGATGGAAGCCAGTTGTTATTAGAAGACAAAAATTTTCAAAAATTAACAATCAATTCTGATTTAGATATATCTACTCTTAAGAGATGTGGAATGATGAGACTTACAGAATTATGTTTTGATTCTCATTATACTATTTTTAATCCAGAAAAAGATGTTATTCCAGTAACTAGAGAATATGATGCAAATGGAGTAATGCATGGTTTTAGTGAGTTTACTCAACTTATGAACGGTTCAACCCCAATAACAATTGACCGGGTTAGTAGTGGCCTACCAAGTAACGCACAGCCCAATAAAATACAATTCTCACTAAATGCTAATATTAGCAATAATGACTATATTTTTGATTCAAATTTTAATTTATTAGGAAAATATGTTGGGCTTAACACAAACACACTGGTTATAACTTTAGAGCATCCTGTAGCATATACTAATGGTAAAGACTATCCTGCACATGGAACAGTATTATACAAAGCAACTCTAAAAACTTCTAGAATGGAAGGATGGGGAGGAAAAGACATTCTTCAAGTAAATGAGCCATATCACTCTCAAAAATATTATGCTGTAAATAAAAGCAATTTAACACCAAAAGGGGGTTCTGCTCCTTCTAACAGTAATAAGTTTGGCTTTGATGGAACAGGCGCAACAATAAATGCTGCTTGGTATGAAAAATTTGCGAATAGCGTAGATGGTCAAGGAATGATACCCGATATAAGCGATAGACATGCTATTTTTATGCTACCCACTCATTTTAATATAGGAACTAATCCTAACAATTGGTTTGGAACTGTAAAATATTCTCCTACTCTTCCTATTGCTTCGCATGGGGAAGGGACTCATTTGAAACACACAGTAGGGGTTAATTTAGGAGGATGGGAAGTTGGTGGGGCTACTGAGGGGCTATCTTTAGCCAAAGGAGCAAATTCTCCTGCTATTTTAGAAAGCACTACTTTTGACACTAAGCACAATGGAAGTTTTAATGCTTCTTCGGGGCCAAAGGAATTCGATAATGTAAGTTTAATTTCGGTATATTGCAAGGGAACTACTGGATTGGGTCATAGTCCTGTAAGACCATTTGCTTCAATGACCGATTCTGAAAGCCTATCGGGTGGCAATAGAAATAATATAGGTAGGCAAAATACAAACGGTGATGTTACAGGAGCGCACTTAGGATTTAAGCCTAGACTGCATATTCCTAATGGAACAACTTCTTTTACAATACCTTCTGTGAATGGTAATTTATTTCAATATACATTAGACCCTACAAATGCTGGTGATTGGCTTAGATATATTGACTTAACAGGATGTTATCTAGTTCATGAAGAGGCAACTAGAACAGATAATGGTAAATCAACCATCAGATATGCTGGTAGTGCTAATTATCCGGATATATTGAACAGCCATGTTGCTAATAGAACCATAAATAATTCTGTATCAAATTTAATATCTTATGTTGTTTCTCATAAAGTAGGAACTAATACGAAAGAGCATCATTTAATAGTAGACACTGAACTTACTGATATAGGAACAGGGCCGATTAGTGGCCAACGAGGAAACTATAGAATATTTCAACCTAATCAAGTATGCTTTCATGACTTCTCACCAACCGAAATAAAACTATATGAAATGAGTAGTAAATATACTAAGGTAGCAAATGAAAATAGATGTTATGACAGTATTCCCGATTTTATAGGAACTGGTTCTATTTTTATCAATGATGGAGTAGAAGCAGGAAAATCAAACACTCCAAACAGCGAAGTGACTAGAATACCAAGTCTAGGAAAAAATGAGGCTTTCCTATCCATGTATGTTTTAGTAGATACTGATAGGCAACATAGTGGTAATCAAGTTGTTTTAAGAAACCCAACACAGGCACTAGAAGTTTTGCCGGAAAATGAATACTTAATGAATATCAGTGACGGAGATACTAGATATCTTTCTAAGTTTAATATTACTAGTGGCCAATACGATAATGCAGAAGTTAAATTTGAGACAATTAAAAAGCAAAAGGGAGTAGTTTCTATTTCTGAAACATTTACTATAGAATCCCGTGAGGAGTTAAATATAGAACCAAATAGGGCTTGTATTGGTTCTCAAGTAACAATTACTAGAGAATCGGAAAACATAATTAATGATTTATTGGAGAATGAAGGTATTGAATTTGAATCTACAGACAGAACATATCCATTATATTATTCTCCGGATTTTAAAGGAATAGATTTATTTTCAGCAATTAACAATATTCTAGAAAAGAAAGACCTTTCCATTAAAAGAGAAGATGAAAAATTCAAGATATTCCCCGACAGCGATTCACAGATATTCACTAATATTGTTATCTCGGATAATATTTCAGAAGGTTCCGTCAAAATATTAGAATATGAAAAGAAGACAACAATATTTGAGTTTTATAATGAAATAATAGTTTATGGTTCCTCTCATAAATCTAATAGAAAGGACATAAAAAGCGTTAATGATGTTGGTAGAAAAACATTAGAGGTGTTTGAACCATTATTAACAACTCAAGAGCAGGTAGATAAAAGAGCCACGGAACTACTATTATTACATTCTAGACTAAATGAAAAAATAAAAGTAAAGGTAAACCATACAAATCTAACCCTAATTAATGCAGGAGATATAGTTTCTATGGAAATAAGCAAAGAAAATATACCTATGAATCAATATATTGTTTTAGAAGTTTTACATGAAATGCAGGGCTTCATTACTCTTACTTTAGGAAAATACTCTATTAATTTAGAGGACAGGCTCGCTGAACTATTAATTAGCAGTAAAAGAAATAGTTCTCAAATTAGAAATAAATCATTTAATGCCCAAGAAGAATCATTTAATTTTGTCGAAGATTTAGATGTTAAGATGTCTAAACTATTAGTAAGAACTAGGGAAAATACAGGGGCAACCAACACTCTAGGATTCCTTGGACTAACACTAAATACTAACACTACGCCATTTGGATTCGGGTCTATTGTAATAACCGACTTGTTGGAGGAAGAATTTTGATAACAGATAAAGCAAAAGAATTGATGTCAGACTATTTTGTAAAATTGATATCGGGTGGAACCACCCTAAGCAATGTAACTCTTTCTGCCGGAAGTGGAAAGATAGGAACAGGGGGAAATAATACTTCTCCTTTAGCAACCACACTAGATATAGATTTAGCATCTGCTACAGTCAGCGCAGTAGCAACTTCTAGCAATACCTTTGAAGTAAAATTGTCAGTAGCGGGAAGTAATATAACAGGTAAGGTTATTAGAGAGGCTGGAATATTTGACTCCAATAACAACCTACTAGCAAGGGTAAATTTTAACGGAGTTGGCCCGTTTACAGCATCACAGACATTAGAGATATTTTTGATTATGGAGGTAGAATAGTATGAATAACCCAAATAGATTTGCACAATTAACAACATTAAGTAGTCCTTTAGAAATAGAAGACAGCGTAGATTTTCCTCATACTGGTTTAATTAAAGCCTTAAGTTCTGCTAATACGGGCAAATATCCAATAAATGGGTTTAATATCACAAGCATAACTAACAACACCTTTATTGTAGCAAGTGGAAATATATTCAAAGATAATGCTTTACAAGCAGTAGCAGGTAGAACATTTAACGGTGGAGGAGGAAATGGGCCAGTTATACCGGGAACTTACTCATTAGGATATCACTTATTAGTTGTTGATTCTAGTAATGTATTACAACATAGAAACCCTACTGCCGCTAACAAAGTAGCCACTTATCAAGATGGAGATACTATTATTGCTGTGATTGCTTTTGAAACAGGACAGAATCTAAAAATACAATACTTAACTAATTTTAAAACAAGTAACTCTCTAAGTATTGGATATGACAATTCGGGATATACCGAAGCCATGTCAGTAGAAGGAAACGCAACAAGAACTACTTTTCATAATAAAATAGCAGACGCAGATGTTAGATTTGTATTAGGTGATAATACGGCTGATGAGAGGTTTGAGATAGTAACTGATGATGATGCTGATGGAGACTTAACTGATACATTAACGGAAGTATTTTCTGTTGATGGAACAGGAGATACAAAGGTCAAATCACTGAGTCTAGGTAGTGCGGCTGAACTTACAATAACAGAATCTAGTGATGATATTACCATAAAAAATACAGTATCGGATAAAGATATAAAATTCAATGTCAATGAAGGGGGAACTCCTGTAGATGCCATGACGATAGATGGTAGCGATAATAGAGTAAAGGTCGGTAAGTTTGAAGTTTCCGGGACAAATCCTTCTCATGCTGTATTGGATATAACAAATACAAACGCAGGAGTGACTATTAAAAATACTAAACAAAACAATCCGATAAAGTTCCAAACTAATGTAGGTGGTAGTTCTGTTACGCAAATGTCAATAGGTTCCCAAGGAGGAGCCGTAGAAGGGGTAGCAATTGGCCCAAATCCACCTACTGCACCACTTCATGTTCAAAAAGATTTTACAGGAGAATTGGTTGTAATTGATTCATTTACCAACAGTGCAGACCATGGCCCTAATATGGTTTTAAGAAGAAGTGGTGGTAGTGGTGCTGGAGGTATTGGTGCTGATAATGATGGATTGGGAACAATTGTATTTCAAGGTAGGGATGCGTCAAGTAGTTTTGGCCAAAATTCAGAATATGCATCAATTGAGGCTGATATAAAAAATGCTACAAATAACGCCCATAATGGTAGTCTAAAACTAACTATTGCTAAGGCAAATAGCAAAGTATCAGCATTAGAAATGAACTCTAGTGAAATAGTTGTAAATGAAGATTCTGTAGATATTGACTTTAGAGTTGAATCAGATGGAAATGCAAATATGTTAGTTGTCAATTCTGGTCTAAATAGAGTAGGAATCGGAACTGCTTCGCCTACTGAAACACTAGATGTTGTTGGAAGTATAACGGCTTCAACTTCAATTGTATCCGGTGGTTTTTTTAGAAGCCCAAGGTTAGATACTATTCCTTCAAATAATACATCTCTAACTTTAACTGCGGCTACCCATGCAGGAAGATATTTAATTTATAGCGGTTCGGGTGGAACAATTACTTTACCCGCTACATCATCTGCCGGAGAACATTATACTATTCTAAATGCTACAACTGGTAACATTACGGTTGCACATGGAGGAAACGCTATAAATGGAGCAGGTAGCAATATTACCGTTGGAACCTTTAACGGTGTAACTTGTATTGCTATCGGCAGTAATAATTGGATTGCATTAGGAGTTTGATTTCTTTGTATAATGCTATTGCGGGTTCTTGTGCCGAACAAGAGGCTAATGCTGGTGGCATTCCAGTTGGCCCTCAGCCAATTACATTAAATCAAGCATATTTTTCTGATAATGTTACTTCTGGTGCATCAGCAGGTATTGTTCCTGAAATATATTCAAATGTGCAATTTATTGATTTCGCTGGTGGGTTTACCCCTCCTTTTAACAGGGCTTTTGCTACTACTCCAATAGAATTAACAACTTCACTAAGCACACCGACTATTTCTGCAATATCAACAACAGAAACAAAAAGTGCATATACAGTCAGTGCTACTGCACTCATTCAATTTTTGAATCTTTCAGCAACAGGACAACCAAGCCCATTCCCACCAAATCAGAATTTTCAGTTTGAAATATTTGTAAATGTAGGTTTATTTTTACAAACTCCTAACGGATTAAATACTCTTATTTCATATGAAATTGACTCTTTTAGCACTAATATAGCAGGAATACAAATATTTCCGGGTTTAGGCCATGTTTCTACTTCTAATTTTCCTCTACAAAATTCATTACAAATTTCAAGACAATATCCTGCAACTGGAACAAATAATAACTTTAATCCTGCATCTGTTAGTAGTAATTGGGGAATGCTCGGAACAGGCATACTAAATGCGTCTTTTGTTCCCGGAGTTATTCTTGAACCACTAAACCTATTTGATATGAGGGCAAGAATGGGAGTTTCACCAGCCGCAGGTCAAGTATTAACTATAAGATATAAAGCAGTAATAACTAATAGTTCAAATAATCAAGAACAGGCATTTCATACATTAGAAATAACATTAACATGAGGTAATAAAATGTTAGGAATAAATATACCCGAAGGCGAAATAGGCAATTGGAAAATAGAAATAGATAATGGAGAATGTTCATTAGTTAAACTAAGTATTGGTAATTCTATTATGAAAGATTCTCAATGGGAATATAATACTCATAAATGGCTTTGGGATAATGCTAGTGGAGATATATTAGTAGCAGGTTTAGGTATAGGCTTTCTAAACAAAGAATTGATTGATAATCATACTTTCAATTCAGTTACGATTATAGAAAACTCACAAGATGTAATAGATTTAGTTTGGCCTTATTGTGCAAAAGATAGTAGGTTTACTTTAATCAAAGAAGACATAGAAACTTGGAATATTCCCGCAGGTTCACATTGGGACATAGGCTGGTTTGATTCTTGGGTAGGAGATAATCCACTATCGTATATGGGGTATATTAACGCCATGAGACATAAATATGAATCTTATTGTGATAAAATAGGTTTTTGGAATGTTAATGATAGGATACATAATCGCATTTTTTCTTAGTTTTATTTTTGGTTATCTGATTATGTCATTAGGACTAAAAGATAATCAAACTACTGGGATTATATTGCTTAAAGATGAAAAGCCCTGAATTTTGCCTATTGAAAAAAAATGTAACAAAAAAAAGACCAAAAAAAAATGAGGGAGGCCGAAGCCCCCCTCAAATTGTTTTTTCTGACCAAATTCCCTTACAAGCACGACACTCCCACAATTTTATCTGTTCGGGAGAACCTACATAGAAACCTAACAGTCTCTTAGCAACTGTAAGTTCCTTACAATAAGGACAAACTTGTTTCAATTTCATCAATTGCCGCCTTTATCTTCATTCATCAGACGCTTCATATATTCTTCAACGCTTTCATCGGTGATGTTAGTTCCACCAAAAGCGGCAAAGAAAAGAAGCATCAAGATGGTAATGAAAATAAACAAGCCGAACCATTCCCAACCAGTCATTACCACTTCACCTCCAATTCTTTAAATTCTCCTTCTTCTATAGAAAAAGCCTTGACAAATCCATTATCTTGACCATATTTCCAAAGGTCATATACTAACTGTGTGTCTTTCATACAGTATTCTACTACTTCATCATATTGACCCATTTTCCACAACTTAGGAGCATCAGCACTATCCATTAATTTATAATCATTCATAGTGCATTTAACTAAGTTCTTCAGTTGGAATCTCTCTTTGAATTCTTTTAGAAGAATCTTAGAAGTATCAATATATTGTTTTTCATTTATATATTTATTAATACAATAGATATCCATTGAGTCTCTTAGTATCGGTAGGTCAAAAGCGGCAATATTATGTCCTAATAATAGTCCTCCTTTTTCAAAATGCTCATCTAAATCATATTTTAATTCGCTAAGAGATTTAATTATATGACCCGATTTAGCAAAGGAATCAACAGGCTCATCTACATAAACTGTTCCTGTATTACCATCCCATGTAGCAACAGTAGATACTTGAAACATATGTGTATTAGAGAACCCGCCAATATCATAAGACATATTCTTGGTTTCTAAGTCAATTGCCAAGACTGACATTAACATCATTCCTTAGATGGACTAGCCCAAAGTTTTGCTACCTTAGCCTCTTCTTTATCCACCTTTGGCTCCTCAACATCTGTTCTCCTCTTTAGAAAACAAACGATTTGAGAACCTGCAACGATTAATTGAGAACAACATTCCCAACCATCATTACCATAGGTGTTTAAGGTATCAATAATCACTTTCGGCCCTTTTGCTACTTCAAATACTAGGTATGTATTTTCCCACTTCATTCTTCATCACTCCTGTTATATTTTACATATACACTTCTTCCAATTCGCATCTCATCAAATTTATGTCTAATTACTTCGTAGTGGCGGTATATTTGTGCTTGAGATTTCTTGGCTTTGTTTCTTACTTCCTTCAAAAATAAACTCTTATTGACATATCCCTCGTCATCTTTATTCATTTTATCATAAACATTAGCAAAGACCATTTCTAACGAATTTTCCGTTATGCTTTGCCTTCTCACTCTTAGGCTTCGTTCTAACCAGTCTACCAATGTCATATAACATTGTCGGACGATGGTAGCGGCCTGTCTAACATTGTGACCACCCACCTTGAAACGGTCTTCCTTTTTCTTAATCGAAGGAGCAGAAGCAACGCTACATAATACTGACATCTTAATTAGAATCTTCATTAAACGGGTTGTAAAGTTAGAAGCAATAGCCGCAACATCGGGTCTTGTATTCTGTAGATATGCTCTCATATTCTCGTATTCTAATTGAAGAACATCATTAAAGTCCGGAGTAAATGTCATAGTTTTGATAGGGTCGCCACCTACTTCATCAAATCTTTCTTTTGTGATTTGGTATAATTTGATAAAAGCATTTACATATTGGTCAATTGGTGAGTTTACTTCCTCTATAGTCCCTGCTTTCGAGTTCTGTTCTGTTCTCATTTTGTGTTGTATAAACTCCGGAACTTCCCAGACATATAGAAGCATCCTTTGTAGAACACCTTTTTCTGCCATAATAGAGTTAAGATTGCTTGGTGGATAAGTCATAGCCAAAACAGAACGCTCACAATAACATTCCATAACTTGATTATCATAAGAAGTTAGAGCCTTAGAAATAATCCAAGATTCACCAGATAAACTGTTCATTAGAGTATTTAGATATACAATTGAGTTTTCTTTATGCTGACTTTGTTTGAAAATACCGGAGTATTCAAACTCATCCCAATGGGCTAATCCGCTTCCTTCTAGAAGACCCGGTTTTCTTTCCCAAGTAGTTTCCCCGTCATCATCAGTATCCTTTGAGTAATTACCAATCAATACTGAATCAGTATAATCTGTTACACCAAAAGTATTGAAAGTCCTTGTCATCGGTATTCCATCTTTGTTAATAAAAGCAGGATGGGAGTTTAGTTCGTTGATTTTCTTAAATGTTTTATTGGCTACTGGCCCAACAAAATTCCAAAGTGTTGATTTTCCCGTTCCCGAAGTCTGAACCCAACAAAAATGAACCCTAGAATCTTCATGATTTCTACCATTCGGTATGATAATGAAGTCCTTTACTATCTGACCTAGTATAGTAAAGAAACTGATTCCTGCGGGTATATCATTGTAATGAGATACTTCTACTGCTGATTTTTGAAAGTCTTTAACGACTCTCGGTAGTGCTTCTTTGAAAACCCCTGCGTTTGTTTCTAGGGATTCCATGTATTTTTCTTCGTCATAATTTTCATTCATATTTTCACCTTCTCTTCTGAGTTTAATGTGGAGATTATTCTTTTGGCTAAGGTTTCTCCAATTCCTTCAATGGCTTGTAATTCATATTCTGAACACTCGCCTATTTCCATAATAGAGCCATATTGTTTGATTAATTCTTTTGCTTTTTTAATTGATACTCCTTTGATACTGCTTAATAGGTCTAATCTTAAATCGTCTGTTGTTAATCTTTTGAATACTTGGGGTGCTATTGTGTTTCTTTCTACTGGTTTCATTTTACTTACTGCTGTTATTATTAGTGCGGCTTCTTCTTCTGTTTGAACCCAAAAGGGCTTTATGTCTGTATCTAATACTATTCTCCCTATTGCTCCAAGAAATTTATTATTTAACATAATACTTCTAGTTCCTATTGGCATTTTACTGGGAGAATTTGAAATTATATTGTGGATTGCTTCATCGAGTTCACCATAAATAATGACTACATTCGTTTGATAGTGCCTATCCATATTATCGAGTTGAGTCCACAATCTTTTAGTCATAACAGAACCTAAAAAATCTGTCGCTGACTTTGCCTCAAAGCAAACATCATCGTAGACATAATCACCAATCTCAATCCATCTTTTTTCGCATGGTATTCTGAGTGCTTTGGCTTTCTGCATAACTAACTTATACAGTTTGGATTTTTCTCTAGAATCAATTATCAGCACTAGGAAACCTCCAACATTTACCAACACAAAATCCTTCGCTAATTAACTTGTCACAGTGAGGAGCATTGTAATTATTGAATACCGTAAACTTCGCATGTTTCTTTGTGGTATTTTTGTCCCAATCTAACCATGTCGAGTCTGAATCAGCAAACACTCTTTCTAATTCCTCGACAACTAAGTTTAGAGTCTTTTCCTTATCATCCAATGTCTGCAAGTCTTGATAGCCCGAAATCAAATCTCGATACCAAGACACTAGATAGGCTCTCGCTATATGGGAAGGATTCTCGACCATGACTGCATTATACAGGCATGGTAGCATAGGCAATTTACCAACACTAGAAGGCACAGAAACCTCACCTTTCATGGCCTCAATAGGGGGTGCTTTTGGAAAAATTACCTTCGTATTTCCGCACTTTTTGAAGGGTATCATTCTTTGCCGTTGCGCTAAAAGTAGTATATCGCTAAGTTCATTGTTTAAGTCTTCTTTGACTAACGGTATGCAAAAATAGGGATTTCCTTCTTTATCAGATGATGCCATATTAACAGTATTAGGAACTCTACGCAATCTAGTGTGTTGCCCTACTCTATCATCAAGAGAATTATCTTTGCCAACTTTAGAAACCAAATATTCTTTTATCTCTTTGAAGAAGGTTTGAATGTTTCTCATATCTTTGGTTTCTTCTCCAAAGATAAAAACATGAAATCCTCTTCCAGAAAAAAAGAAAGTGTGTTCATAATCTCTTTGATGAATTAAATCCATTACTATTTTTAAATCACGCCAAGCCATATCTAAATTATCTTCATGTGCATCAAAGTCTAAAAAGATTCTATCTCTTATTACAGAAGAATCTATTTTTGCTTTTTCAGAAAACTCCCTAAAATCATAGACTGTTGTATATACATTAGTTCTATTATTTTGTGCGTGAACAAAATCAACATAGGCTTGTCTAGTTAGAACTATCTTTCTCGCCATCTGAGGAGCGTTCTTGATTTGACTTCCCGCCCAAACTTCTCTCGGATATCTCATTGTTATTACCTCCAAAATTAACTGTGGCTGTGCTTAACATTTGCTTGATTACTTCTGCTACATCAGCCTGTATTTGTATTAGTCCAATATCTCTAAATATGTCCTCAAAGGGTCTACCTAGCATATTATCATTTATTCTTATTTCTCTTACCAAGTTAAATCTTTCAGTAAGTGAAAGTTCAATGTATATTTCTTTGGCTAATATGCCAATAGAATTTGCTAAATCACTAACTTCTGAAAAAGACCAATTCTTGGATAATACTTTTTGTTTAATTATATCTTTCATGCCGTCACCTCCACACCATAATCTTCCAAAACATTAAGAAAATCTGTAACATAATCATGACCATAGTAAACTGTCATTCCTTCAAGTAATTTTATCATGTCCTTGTATCTTTTTGTCTCCATTATAGAATCATACCCTACATGCAAGTCGTATATCCAATCAGCCGCTTTCCTAGATATCCCTGTGTAGCCAAATAGATAGGCGGCAAAGTTCTTTATTTCTCTACTCCAAACTATATCTTTTTCATCCATATCTATTCCTCCTTTTTGCATAATCTGTTTGTTTATTCATATGAAAATATTCAGACTCTCCTTCTTGTAAGGCTTTATTTTTTTCCTGTGTGGATTTTAGTTTGTTTAATCTCTTTCTTAATTTCTTAATTGTTTTTTTCAGTTTGTGTTCTGAACCTTCTCCTTTTTCAAGTTTAGAACTAAAAATAGAGATTTCATTTTCTAATGCTATTATTTCTTTCATACATTTTCCTCCTGAAATCTTTTATATTTATAGATACCAAGTCTTGTAGGAATAACTACTTCGTTGTTGCATTTGTCACAACATCTTCCCCTTTTTACAGGTTCAGCATTATGGCCACTATCCCAATACATTTTTCCATTATGGTATTTCTTTTCTATTTGCTTTTTACATATACTGCATTTCATAATATCACACCCATGTATCTGCACCTGCCGCATCACAAAGACCAAAATAACTACAATGAGAACAGGTTTTGTAGAACCACTTGGTAGGGAATTCTTTTTCTATGTATGCTGAAATAAGCCTAGCAATATTATCTCTTACTGATGTCATTGAGCGAGTCTTGATAGGCTCAACTTGAACATGGTTAGAAACAGGATAATACCAACCCCAGTGACTTACTTCCATATCTCTTGTTAATCCATTTTTTTCAAGAACTTCATCACTAGCATTTTCAATCAGCAGTTGATAGAAAGCCATTTCCTTTCTCATACCGCTTGCTTTGTAATCTTTCCATGCTCCCGTTTTATATTCAAAGGGAATAAGTTTACCATCCTCAATAAAAATACGGTCAATGATTCCTTGAATGTGAATTACATAGTCTCTATCTAGTGGGAACTTTTTAGAATAATCCGCAGGTATTGTTATTTCTGCATCAAATAGCCCTTCGTTTACAATCGGAAGATACTCACTAGTTTTTTCTTCAGACCTAGATTCGATGAATCTTTGAGCCTCAAAAGCGGCCACAGTTAAGGAGACATCATAGTAATCATCTACAGGCATTAGACTTGTAGCATATTCTAGAACTTCTGCGTTGTTCATTGATTCTGCTTTCTTAACATCAAAGTCATGAAAGAAGGCTTCTCTATGATTATGTAAAACAGTTCCCTTTCTCATGGCTTCGGTTTGGTCTTGCGGTCTTCTTTCAATATAATTAAATTCATATTTCTTAGGACACCAATCAAAAGAACCAAGTGAAGATTTAGTAATTTTCAGTATTGGTTTAGAAGGGTCATCATAGTTTTCCGGTTGCCATTGATAACTGTAGTCTTTCATTGAGTCAATTCTCGCTTTGTATTTTTCATCTGTATTCATTTATTATTCCCCCATCTAAGGTCATTGATTTCATGTTCTAAGAAATCAATTGTCGCAATAAGATGGTCTACAAATGAGTAGACTCCTAAAGTTCCATCTTTATCATTAATCAACATTCTTTCATAGTGTTGCATCAATTCTTTTTTCTTTATTTCTAATTCTTCTTTATTCAAAACCATTCCTCCAAACTTTTCTGTATTCTTCCTGTTCTTATTGCTGATAAATCCCAACCCATAGATTCGTAAACAGGCTTTGCTTTATCTATGACCTGTTGTGCGTAGTGTTCCCAATCCGGTGTAAAATCCTTAAAATCAGCAAAGATAGTTCCCGATATAAACTCAGCAGGTTTTACTTCTTTAGTTAAGGGATTTACATAAGTCATATTTGAATTCTTGACTTTTAAGAATACATAACTATCATCAAAGTTAGTGTTGTTATTTTGCCAAGCGTTAATTACACCCGCTACACCCGAACCAATAGTAGCCTTTTTTCCTTCCACAGTAGTAAAGGAAGAGACGGGTTCACCACACTTATGAATCCCATTCTTACCCTCATTCTGACCGCAAACTGTAATTTTTGTCAATTCTTTTAGATTATATTTTCTACTACAATCCGGGCATTTTACGGTAAATCTTTCCGGTCTTAGGCGAGTTCTCTTAACTAACTTCTTGAAATCGTAGTTACCATTTTTTACGCTCACATATGTTCTGTGCAAATAGGCATTTATTTTCTCCATTGGTTCTTTGTTAGCCCACATTTTCAAGACTTTGGTTTGGACTTCTTTAGCCATTTTAGTTTCGCTAACCCTCTTGGCAATAAATCCAGTCATGATAAATTTAGGCTCATCTAACCATTCACCGTCTTCCCAAGTAATCATACCTGCATTTCTATTTTTAACTGTCCCTACACCTAGAGCATCAAAATACTTCTCAAACTCTAATACTACAGGGTGTTCTTGTAAACCCAAGATATTAGGGAAGTGTTCTCTAACACTTGCTTCTATCTCTTTGATAGCCTCTTGTGCCTTTTCAACTGAATCTATTTGCACATAGATTGAATCTGTATGTCCGTAAACTACTTTCATCTTAACCAATCCTTTGATGTGTAATAATTCCAATTCTTTTACCATTGACATATAATGAGACTACATCATTATGAACCATGATAGTAGTAACATCATCTATATATCTTCTAGCCCAATTGACGAGTTCTTTTTCTGTTTTATTATTCATTCAATCAGCCCCAATAGTTTTTCAACATATACTGCCGCATCCATTAATTCTTCTTGTAAGTGCTTAAGCCATTCTTGTATAGAAAGAACTTCTTCTTCCATAGTTACGCCATACTTCTTTTTTCCTACTTCAGACCTAGCCTTAATTTTTCTACATACTTCATCTTCTATTTTACTCATTTTCATCATCCTCATATTGCACATATTCTTGTTTTTCGTCATCCCAATATCTGCTTGAACGACCTGTCCTTGATTCTTGAATCCAAACAAGGGGAAGAATCTTGTGAAAGAATCCCTTTTCCATTATGTGTTCTTCAATACCTCTTGGTGGGTATGTCGTTTTCCAATTATCAATGTTAAGGCATCCTTTACAATGTTTCCCTGTCATTTCTAAAGTAAAGGCTTTACCACATTCAACGCAATTTCTTTTTTCACTCATATTACCACCGTCACTATCGTTATTATTGTTATTATATTTACAATGTTTACCATCATTAATATCTTATTACTCCTTGAAATCATATCTAATAATTCTTCTAGCAGTTCATTAGTTTTGTCCATCATCATAATAATCCTCTTCCATATCTTTTTCTGAGTAATCTTGATTAAGAAATGATAGGCTTAATTTACTCGAATCTTGATTGATTCCCTGTTCTATATTGATAATAGAAGCGTTACGCTTTAGGTTATTCATCATTTGGAATATCTCTTCTACTTCTTGTAAAGTAATATCCCATGTTTCTTCTGTATCGTAGTTTACTTTTACTGTTACATATTTTGTTTTCATATTTCCAACTCCTTTGCTTTAAATGCGGCTAATCTAATTGCTTCTCTAGCACTAGCAGTAATACTAGCGGCTAGTTTTGGATTAGCCCAACTAAACCCTGTAAATCCAATGATGCCATAGAAAGATGAAGATAGCCTCTTTACTGCCATTTGATTATTATACCATTTCATATACTCACCGTTTGGTTTTCCTCTAGCCTCTCTCATTTTGGCTTTGTATTCATCCCTTAGTTTTTTAAGTTCTAATACTGCTCTAGGCAGTAGTCCTAACTTGTCTGTTTTGAAGTAAATCATATCCTCACCTACAGGTTCGCTGAAATCTCTAGGAGTTAGGATATTAACTCCAAACTCAGTAGGCTCATCAGAAATAGTTTCCCAACTAATATTTCTAGCAATCATCATACTAGGATATAGACCTGCGAAATCAAAAGCGGCTACATTAAGATGTAATCCGTTTGTTCCTTCGCTAAGTGGGTCATATATCATAGCCCCTTGATACGCTTGTTTCTTTTCTTTCTTGTTTCCTGTTGGTGCTTTCCACCAAGCATTTCTCATGAAGTAAATACTACCCATGTGAGAAGCAAAAAAGCAAGCATCAAATGGTGCTTTTAGTAGTCTTTGAAGTGCTAGAATAGCCTCACTACAATAGTTTGATTCATCAATTTCTACCATTAGTTTTACATCTAATAAAGCATATTCAAGATAAGTTTGTGTATCTTCTAACCATGCTCTACGATAAAACTCGTTTGGGTCGGGGAACTTTTCAGATACTAATTTGTTCTTACCTAATACTTCTTCCGATACATAATCTAAAGATAGCGAAGGTAATGTTCCTCTTTGTGAATCATTCCATTGACGCTCAAAAGCCATATCAAGATTCAAGGTTATTCTTCCACCAATCGGTTGTTCTATTTGTGAAAAACCTTTTTCATGATACATAAATTGATAGCCGTCTCTTTTGGTATTCTTTACTCCTTTAATAGAACCAATAGGCGACATAATCAATGGATTAAGCCCTACTGCACACGCTCTTTCAAGAAGTTTAGGAACATCAGCAAAGTTTCCAAACCATGCAATCAACATATCGGGGTCTTTTACAACCATAGTTGTCATAAAGTTTTCAAGCATATCTTTTTCAGAAGTAAATATTCTCTTGATTTTTTTAGTTTCTTCATATGGTAAAACATATGTTTGTTCATTTTCTCGGTTAGGAAACCATACCCATTGATAATAATTCTTATCGTAATTATCATACGCTACAATAGTAGTAATCTTACCATCATGTTCTCCACCTTGTTGCCACTCCATATCCCAATACCATTTACGCATATCATATTCGGGCATATCGTGTAATTCATCTACACAGTATCTAAACTGATAAGGCACATCGGCCTCATATGTTTTAGAGAACATATCTTTGGCTTTTTTAATATCATAAGAAGTATCTACATATACTCTTTTTAGCGGAACTCCATCAATGTTTATCCAATCGCCTCTAACATAATCAAAATCTCTTTCGATATATTTACTAGGGCGATAAGTAGGTGGCTCTTTTTCAGACTCCTCTACATAGAAGTATGGCCTAAATTCTACTTGCTCAAACTTC
>TARA_R100000388_G_scaffold60649_1_pt1 | contig 25672 bp, 25 predicted proteins | sample TARA_R100000388 | Tara Oceans TARA_R100000388 (sample SAMEA2620360) | marine metagenome | biome: marine biome (ENVO:00000447); feature: surface water layer (ENVO:00002042); material: "saline water (ENVO:00002010), including plankton (ENVO:xxxxxxxx)" | depth 5 m | reverse complement strand
TTTTTTTTGGTTTTTTAAAAATTCCAATTTTTTATTTCGCTTATTATAATTTATATGGGCTAAATCAGAACGATGCCGCCATAACGGTAAAAGGAATATCAACAACAACAGTCGATACTCCATCACTTACAGTGCATCGTGCTAAAAACTCAGCATCAAAAACATCTCCGCCATTTGCGCCCCTTGCGCCATCTATTGTAGGGGCTAAAGTATTTGTATTAGTTGCACCTATTGTATTAACTGAGAAAAAGGGAAAACTTGGGTGTAAAGGCAAACTATTTTCTTGAACTTTAGTTAATGTCCAAGAAAAGGTATAACTTCCACTTCCTCCACTTGGAATGACTGTTGCGCTTAATGCGCCATTAGGCGTAGTAAAACTAACAATTGAGCCTGTTGCTACATCTGACATATCAACATCGGGGATATAACTTCCGGCATCATTTGAGGCTGCTAAAGGAACCGAAGCGACTCCATGTGCATAAGAATTAATTATAATTATTCCCATAATATCATGTCCTATATCCATATAATGTAACTTTCAATCCCTTTCCTTTTGCGCTTGACCCTACTTGGTCTATATCGAAAGTAATTAAAGCATTATCGGCTAAAGCAGTATCATTAATACCAGCCGCATTTGCTGTTGTTCCGCTTGCGGCAATAGTAGGGCGATTAGATTGAGTTGAAAAAATTGTGCTACCTGCTTCATTAATATCAACTATAATAGATGCACCCGTAGGTGCAGTATTTACAGAAGCCTTTACTTTAGTTAAAGTCATGGCAAAAGGCATATGAAAAGACGCTTTTCCTGTTCCTGTTGTTAAATCAGTTGTTTCATCAGATAAGGCAACAATAATAACTTCTTCAACTCCTTTTAATTGAATATTATTATCGTGCGTAACAGCAGTAAATGAAGCGGTTCTTGAAGTGCCGCCATCATCTTTAACACTAAATTGTATAACCTTATCATTAACAGTATTACTTATTATCATATCACTTGAAGAACTTTCAACTGTAAATTGCGAAGCAGCCCCAATAGTTAAAGTATTTCCTCCTAAATTAACTTGGTTTTCAACAATAGTAAAGTTATTAGCATCAGGGTTTCTTAATAGTGCGCCATTCTTCATAGCAATTTCTCCACTACTTGCTTTAACGCTAAATAATTCATCATCCCCTTCATCTCCATCTGAATCAGAATCTTGATAAATTTCAAACTTAGCATTAACATTGTCATCTCCTAATATAACTCTAACATCTCTTGTTGCGCCTTTATTTTTAAGTAAGGTTCTATTAGAATCAGCACTCATTGTCATACCTTCAGTAAAGGCATTTGAATCTTTATAACCAAGAGAAACAGAATTTGCCATTTTATTAGTAGTTAAGAATTGAACTTCTGTTGTTGCTTGATTGTCTGTATATAGCACTAATGCAATAGGAATATCTTCTAAAGTATATGCCGGAACTTTATTGGTATTAGAAGTAGTTCTAATGGCTAAAGCATTTGACGAATCAACTACTATTAATGAATAAGTTGAATTAGCGGCAGCAGTTCCTAGTGTTAATGGACTACTTGTAGCATTAACGGCTTGATATGCACCATCTCTAAATACTACACCCGAAGCAACTGTAACAGTTGAAGCAGAAGCAATAGTAATATCAAATTCATTACCTGCCCTTATTGCATAATTTCCTGTCATTCCTACTGATAGTGCTTTTATTAATCCTGTATGTGGATTATCTTCACTATCTTCTATTTGCGTTGTAGGTGTTGTGGATAACCTACTATAAAAATAAGGATTTTGTTCTGTCATTTTACTCAATCTCCATCGTTATGAATATTTGTAGTCTTTCTGTTGAACTAAATGGCCCAACTCCATCAAAATTAAATCTTTGAAGCATATTAGGAACACTATCAAATAGCCCGACTTCTCTTATTACTTTTCCAGATATTGCACTACCTAGTATTTCTAATTTAACTTGCACAACATTTTCATCTGTTACATCAATACTCTTAGTAACGGTAATTCCTGTAATTGCTGTATCTAAAGTAGTGGCGGCTGGACTTGTGTTATTTCCACCTAATCCTATTTTACCTTCACCTGCGGTAATAAGAGTTTTTAGATGATTTGCTAATAAATTCCTTGCTTTATCTGTTATCATAAATCTTCCTCCAAGAGAACTGTATGCGTGACGCTGCCACCGAAACCTAATTGGTTGCCATTCGTATTTAAAGTATTCTCAAACCCAAGCGTTGTTCCTGATAAAGACCTTTTACGAATAGTTAATTGCATTTCTTTTATTTTTGCAGAACTAAAGAAATCAAAATCATTTTCGTTTTCTGAAAAGTTTTTCTTTCGATTATATGATTTATCTTTTTTATTTTGCAATAATAGTTCTGCAAAGGTATCATCTAAGCCTATTCTATATCTGCCTAGTTTTAACTTGATTATACCATCAGTGGAATGCGTTGTTTCTAAAATAATGTATTGATTCATAGGAACATTTCCTGCTCTAATTTCACAATTTACTATATCTCCTACTGTAATATTTTTAACTCTATCAATAGGTAAAGATAATTCTAAATTGCTTTCTGGGTCACTATGTATTCTTAATAACAAATATGCTTTTTTATCAACATCTTCCTGTGTTATCAATTCTTCTAAGAAAACTTCCAATGTTTTTCTTCCGTCTTTTTTAATGCTTTTAATGTCTTTTCTAGTGGACTTTAAACCTGCACCATAAACAGTTACCTCGTTATAGAAATTAAATTTACTCTTAATTTGTTTAAATTCTAATATGTCTGAATCGGTAAAAGTAAACTTAACTACTTTATTAGAAGTATTTTCTATGTCTAAAGTTCCGCTATCATCATTTATTTTTTTATCTTTTAACGACAATAAATAATTAATTACAGAATAAGTGGATGCGCCCTGAAAATCAGGAGAAGCATAGATAGGATAAGATTCTTTTGTAAGATTATAATTCACTCCATTATCTTCAAGGAACTCTTCAACTAAATCTTCGCTTTCCTTTACTATATTTAAAGTGCTACCTATTAATGCTCTTTCATCATCAACTTCTATATCACCTGCAACAGTCAATTCAAATGTTTCTGAAACAGAAACAACTCCCTTTAATTTTTGTTTTATTTCACCAAATCCACATTTTACACCAAAACCATTTGATGTATCAGTTTCTAAACTTGTAACGATTTTAGTATTACCATCACTAATACAAACTTCCTTGTTTATGTCTCCTATTGCATTATTTACTTCTGTAAATGATTTAAGAACAGTATTATCTGAACCTCCTAAATTATCCACATCGACTACAACATACATTGACTGAATCCCTTCTAAAGTGTTTTCTTTATTATCTGAAAGAGAATCACTACCATTTCTTATATCCCAAGCACTAATTTCACCATACATTTTGTCTGAATCTGCTTGTTTAGTGTATTTACTGCTCATTTCATTAATATTTATATTGTTAGGAGAATCAGGCCAAAAAGCAACAGGATTCGGTTGCATTATTTTATAATGAGTATCATCGACTAAAGCCTTATCTAAAGTTAAAATACATCCATCTTCAACAACCTTCGGGTTAAAATCACTAGAAACAAGAGTAAATGAAGTTTGTTTACTATCATATTCATGTGAAACAACATAAATTATATCATTAGCGGTAACATTTTGTGCAGAAGAACTTGCTAAATCGTCATCCGTTGTAGTTGATACATCTGAAGAATCATCTCTTTTTCCTACTATCGGAACTAAATAACATCCTGTTAAATCAACAAACTGTAAATATTTATATCTTTGGGAATTAGTTGAATCGAAGGGTATATGATATTGCCTAAAAGTAGCATTATTGTTTCCTTTGACATTACCGTTATCAGTTATTCCGAGACTACCACCAACATCTCCACCATAAATAGACATCTTAATACCTAATACAACACCATCAACTTCAGTATCACTAAAATCAGTGTTGCTTCTTACTTTACTAGCAAAATAACCATAGTCAATACTTGCATCATTTCCCCTAACTAGAGGATATGTATATGATTTACTTGCAGTTTGAACTGTATTCCATCCTAAACTTTTTAATCTAATAGTTGACCCATTATCTGATATTCCGCTTTGACTTACAGAACCTTGTAAAATAGTTGCTTTAAGAAGATTTAATTCAGCAGTATAACCAAGTTCCTGTGTGTTATCTAATCCCTGCATATCCCACCATCTAAAGAAAGCATTAGTGTGATGAAGATTTGTATTTCTTTTTTGTATAAAAACAAAATTATTTGTTCCGTTTGCGGCACTCGAATTATTATTTATGGGTCTGTTAAATGTAATTACATTTGTTGAAGTATTAATAGCAGTAATGTGATAAATATAATTTATTTTGTTTAAATCAACACCCGAAGAACTTGTATATGAAGCGACTCTATCTCCTAAATTTAATAAAGAAGCATTAGGAACTGATGCAGTATTAGCCCCATCTGTCCAACTAACCGCTACTGTTCTGCTTTCCATTCGTGGATTATTAGTATAATTTACTGAATCAACTTCAAAAAAGATAGGAAGTATTGCTTCCCCACTAGAAAATGTCGGTAATCCACTTAATCCATTAAATGTTTTAAACCAATCGCTTGATGAACTAAAACCAAAAGTTCCTCCGTCAGCACCTCCACCAAAAACAATAGATTTAGATAAATTAACATCTAATCCTTCAGGAATAATTGTTTCTGCATCAGCAAATCCTGTAACCTTATTTGTAAGTGCTATATCGGCTGCACGAATCGCATAAATATCTTCACCCGTTCCTCCATGAATAGAAGCAGTTCCGCCACTTTCTCTTGTTCTTGTTAATGCAGTTATTGTAACATCATTACTGCTAACATTAGTAACTTCGCCCATTATTAAATAATTATTAGAGTAAGTGGGTGAAACATCAACTAAAAAATCACCAACTGCACAACTATGTCCAGCATTAAAAGTAATAACCATATGTCCACCAGCAGGTGCAGCAAAACTAGCAGCAGTTCCTACATTTTCAAGATTAAACGAAATATTCTTATGTTCTCCCTCAATTACTTTTTTTAAGTCTGCTTCCGATTCAGGATTAATAGGATTCCAAAACCAATCATAAACGCACTCAGTTAATCTCATAAGCCCAAACCTAGTTAAATTAGTAGGGTGTTTATCTGAACTTAATATATTACTATGATTATAAGAAGTATCTAAATGCCCCATTCTAAATGTGTTTCCTACAACAGATTCTTTTGTTTGAGAAGCATTTGATATTTTAGGTTTTTTAATGCTCATTAATCCATAGTCACTAAGAGTGATAGAAGAAGAACTTAATAAACTATCCTTTCTCGTTGAAGAATAAGTATATTTATCAGAATTAACAAACAAAAATAATCTTGCTGCATTAGGGTCTATATGATAAAAAGTTGCTTTTGAATGAGATGCGGTAAAGGCCGTATCTGCAAATTCTTCATCAAAAGAACTTGGTAAAACTACATGTTTAAATCTATTAATTATATTAAAAGTAGTCGTATTAGGAAACCGCTTTCTATCATAGTAATTAGAACCGGTAATTGGTATTAATCCACATTGTTCATGAGGCCAGCCGTTATTAACACCCGTTCCTCTTTTATTGACTGTTACTATATCAGTTCCTTTGTAAGCAGTTGCATAGTAATTATATTCAGGTTCATTTTCATAGAAATTAATATTCGGTAAATTTCTATTATCCACATCTCCGTTATGTTCCCCTCTTAAAAAGGAGAAGGTTGGCCCTATATTTCCTTTTTCTATGCTTAATAATCTAAACATAGAAGCCCCGAATGTATCATAATAAGTGTGTTCAGAACCATTATTATAAATTTCATAGTTTAATATTTTATTTTTTGGCCCTAATAAAGTAATTAATTTTCCTCCATGTAAGTGTTCTGCATTAGTTAACATTAAATCGTGTTGTTTTTTGTCACTAGCAGAAGATATATTGTGAACAAAAATTTCCTTTAATGCGACTAAAGAAGGAGGAACAGGGCTTTCTAGTATTATAGTATCAGAAGCCGCCATACTTACAGCAACTCTCCCTATAAAATCAGTCGAAGTATATAGTGCATCTCCGGCTTTTAGTTTCATCAAAGCAGTTTTTTGAGCAGAAGAAGGTGTTGGGTGAATATCAATATGTGAAATGTTTTTATTAGCATTCGCAGAAGTAAAACTTGCACCAAGACCTGAAGAAGCACCATCAACAAAATCAATACAAGTTCCTAAACTTGTATAAGTTCCTGCATCGTTTATATTAGCATAATTAGGCTGACTTCTTCCTAATGTAAGAGGAACATAAGGTGCTAATTTAACAATAGTTTCATTATTATTTTTAATAACTGAAATGATACTAAAGTCTATCAGTGTGTTTAATATATCTTGACCATAACCATCTATTAACGAAGAGAAGATAGAATCACTTAATATATTTTCTATTTTATTAATTTCATATCCTCTTGCATTTGCGTGAGTTGAAGAACTACTTGCTGGTAAAGGCTCAAATTCTGTTAAAGCATTAAATGTAGCAACCCCATTACTATCACTTAGACGATTTCCTGTTTTAAAGAATAGCCCTTTATCACTTGCACCATTTAAGTCACTACTACTTGTAATTAATGGATTAGAAGCAAGAGCCTTATTATAAATATATTTTTTATTATTTTCAACAGAAATAGCAAGACCTGTTCCTTCATGTAAAGGATAATCATATAATACAACTGTTGATGAGTTAGTAACTGCGGCAGAAACTTCTCCTACAAAAAATCCACCTGCCCATATTTTATCATTTTTATTAAAACTACTTACAGGATTTATACTTGAAATAGTTTTACTATTAAACGCAATAGTAGCAGTAGCACTCTTAGAAGTTAAGTCGTTAAATGGGCTTTTACTACTATAAATAATATCTTCACTAAATACAGTATCTTTATTTGTTATAGGGTCTATCAATTTAGATAGAGTATTTCTTCCTTCTAAAGATAAGTAACTTACTCCATCTTCTATCTTAGTTTCTATATTTTCAACCTGTCCTGTAAATACTTGGTTTAGTATAATATAACTGCCTCTAGCATATTGAAGTCCTGTTCTTGTTGAATTTAAAGTTCCTCTATGGTTTTTATCTTGATTTAAGAATAGAAGTTTATGTTTAGAAGTAACTCCTGCATCCGGTTCGACAACAGATATTTCTGTTGTTTTATATGCTTCAGAATATAATACTACTTTTAAACTGTCATAATTGCTATCGTTGAAATCAAAATCAACCAATAAAGTATTATCAGTAGCATTAAATCTTCTTCTATAAATCTTTGAATCTTCTGCCAAATTATCCATAGTAGTTGAAGTGTCAAAGATTGAATCTGTCTCTAATCGACTAAAATCATAAACATCAATAGCAGTAGCAAACACAGTATGGACTCTTAAAATTCTATTTCCTATTTTAATTTCGTCATTAGAATTAATGTATTTAGTCATATCTAAAGGAAGTCCATTTGTATTTTTAATACTATAACTTCTTCTATTTGATACACTTGCACCCAATGTTCCTAAAGTCGCTATTTCGACCCATTCTTCAAATGTGCCACTATCTATTTCTTGTCTTACTGTATATTTATCACCTATACTTAATTTACTACTATAAATATTACCATCATCAATTAGTTTTGTTTCAGCAAACCCAGCCTTTCCATCTATACTTTCTTGAACATATGTATTTAATGTAGCAGGAAGTAAATTAACAGAATTAGGAGAAGTAGCGTAAGTTAAATATCTATGTGGCCCTGTATAATCAGTGGCGGCTATTTCATTACTTGCACTTCTTCTTGCATTATAAAAACTTGTAGTATAATTATCGGCATTGAATGATTTTGTTTGTCCTTCTGAATGCCTTAAAGAATTAGAACTATCGGGGTCGTCTTTTGTTCTAAGCAAGTCCTTTGTCTTAATATTATAAGAAAACTTACTGTAATCAACTATTTTATTTCTATGTTCATTTATAGTGACAAATGCACCTGTATAAGTAGGACTCGATAAATTAAGACTTGCCCCACTATTAGCATCCATCATTTTAACTAAATATTTAGTGCTATGATTCAATTCATTCTTTTTATCTAACTTATCATTATAGAAATACCATAATGGCTTAGAACAAACTACATCATTATGAGGATTTGCAATTAAACCACAAGTAATAGCAACAACTTTATTACTAACTGTTGGCCCTTTAAATACCATAAACTTAGTATCTTTTGCTATTTGATTACCTAACTTCGGTTCAAACTCAAACATATCTCCACTTGCATCGGCTGATTTAATTTCTGTTATCTTAGCCATATGGTGTAAATTAGCATCATCTGAATGGACTAAAACAAAAAAATCATTTACTGTTAAATCTATACTTGCTAAATTTAATCCTGTTGTAGTGTGAGAATTATAGCAACGAATAGTAAAACCGTTTGTGTTTTCTAAATTAGAATATTCAGTAACTAATCCTGCACTTGAAATAGGTTCATTTATTGTTGTAGTATCAGTAGTATCTTCAACTACTACACCAAAGACTCTATCTGTATCTGCTGCTATTGCAGTAGTAAAGAACGGATTTGTAGGAACATTATAATTATCATCAATATCTGCATTATGAATTGTAGGCAAACCTGTAACTGTAACTGTCATAAGTCCACCTCTTCAAACCTTAAATATAATAAAGTTTCATCAAATTTAGGTAAAAGAGTATTAAAATTAGAATACTTATTTTTGTAAACTCTTTCAAAACACATTTCGTGCATTTCTCCCATAAATTGTTTTGCAGTATAACCGTAATTACTTGTATTTAAATTATTTGTGTTTTCCCTGCCTATTAAAAAATCACTTCTTTCAAAAACAAAAGCATCATTTGAAGTTCTTTTTCCCGAACCAACTAATCTCCCATTATAAAATATATTTGCTAATTTTGCAGAATCTAAGTAACTAACTGCAATGTGATGAGTATTTTCAATATATTTTGGTTCTTTAAATGATTCAATATAAATATCTGTTCCGTTAGTTAAATCAGCAGTTAAGTTTTGTGACATTCTTACAGCATTACCACCCGGAAAAGATAAAACAGTCCCTAAAGAAGTAAATGTAAATCCATCTCTTAAAAATAATTCAGAACCAACAGGAATAAAATCGGTAAAAACCGCACTAACACCTGCATTTAAACTAAAATTAATATCGGGTTGTCCTGCACTTGATGTAACTAAACTATTTTGTCCAACATTATCAAATACTTTATATCCATTTTCATTAAAACCATCTATTTCTTCTTTATAAGTAGTATCTCCTAAAGTATCTAATCTTTCTTTAGAAGCAGTAATTACTGTTGATGAATCAATATTTACAGTTGGCCCATCATGGAATGAAACTCTTATTTTGTATTCAGAAGGTTGATTAATTGTAGTTGTTGTAGTATTAACTAAACTAATAGAAAGCCTTGTATTATGAAATATAATCATTTCGTGATTTAATCTTCCGTCTCCTGTTTCCGATAAAACATAATTAGATTGACTTGTTCCACTTGCACCGAATGGCATGACCTTTTCCGGTTGAGAATTAGCCCTACTCCTTGCTAATGCTTCACCATTTATATCATAGGGAGTTACGATTGCTTCAAAGGAAAAGTCGCCTTCGTGCGCCCATAACCCATAAGGAATATCATCAGTTGTGTCACTTGGAGTGCCTTCCACATCGGGGATATTATCGCTATAACCGATAGAAACAAACGCATTGCACATAATAGGAAATACTAAACTTTTTTGCTCTCCTACATGAACATCATACATTTTAATCACCTCATGGGAAAATAGTCGCTTGTCTAAATGATAAATCAAAAGCAACTTCAACAGTTTCAGAATCTAAAGTAAAATTAAATGTTTCAATAAATCCCTTAATGCTTTCTTCTGAATCATTTTCAGGAAATGTTGTGTGAGGAAAAGGAACTCTTTCATTGTCTTTTTCTAAAGGATTACCTCTTGATGCAAAATTTAAAGGAATATTGACGGTATGTAATGGATTTGTAGTTCCTCTTTGTTGATACTGTCCATTTACAGCAGAATCAATAAATACCGTTAATTCATTTATGTTCTGGTAATGTGCAATACCGGCAGAATCAACATTAGATGCAATCATTTGAGCAATTTCATGTGCAGTAAATGTTCTTGAAACAGGACTTCCGCTTGATTTACTATGACTTCTTCTTAAAGTAGTTTCAGTAATAAAACCATTTATAGAAATAGTTTTTGAAGCCATACCTAAATCAGCACCAACTGTTACAGATTCACCTTTTGCTAAACTAGACAAAGGAATTGGAAATGCTGGAACAGTTCTGCTAACACTGACTTGAACAGTATTTACTCTTAAAGGAATAGTATCTATTGATAAATCATTAGTATCTCTATCAAACTTATTTAATTTTAAATAAACTGCATACCCTCCACTTAAAGCCATACTATCACCTCATTGTTGCTGAACTTGTAGTCCTATTAATTTTGCTATTTACCATCTGTCCTATCTTATCTGCTATTCTTCGTAATTCAGAATCAGAAGTATCTCTCGCATTAATGGTGATATTAAAGTTATTTGTCGTGCCCGAACTACTGACCATTCTTTTACTTTGAGAATTAGAATGAACTCTTGAACCTCTTGGTAAATTAACTAATTCTGGGCCTTTTTCTCCAACAACTGCTAATCCTCCTGTTGAAACACCACCATTCGAAAATCCGGGAATTTTGCTAACAATATATTTTCCTACCTTATATAACAATATACCAATACCAGCAATTAATAGAATAGGCGCACCCATAATAGCAGCCACTATCATTCCCGCAACTGCCAAAATTAAACCAACTATTTTTCCAACCGATTTAATGTCTTTACCTAAACTCATAAACCAATTTTTAGCCCTACCTAATAAGTCCACAACTAATGCCCCAACAAAGGTCAAAAGAGTTCCAAATATAGCAACTAATAATCCAAAAAATACTTTTCCAAATCCTATCACTACATCTGCTAATGCCATAAGTAAGTCCATTAAATCTCCGCTCATTAGTGCTTCGTAAACGCCATATAATCCCGCAAATATTTGTAATACTCCTTCCATTACCAAACCAATACCAAACATCATTACTGATATAACTGTTCCTATAATATTTTTAATACTTGGCCATAATGCTTGTAAAACAATTAAAGCAGCAACAATTATTAATATGGCTTTCATCACACCAAACATAAACATTTTAAGACCTTCTTTTAATGGGCCTAATTTATTTTCTCGAATATCTTCTATTTTTGCTCTAATTTGTGCCCACTTGTATTGTTTTTCAGCAATTTTCTTTTGCTTTTCCATTACTTTTTGTTGCTTCTTATCTGCTTTCTTTCTTCTTTTTGCAGTTTGTTTAAGTATTTTAGAATCATTAACTGCGGTATCTCTTATTGATTTTAAATTATCAAATTCTTTTTTTGCTGCATCGACTTGTCCTTTTCTTTCGCTAGTTAGTTTTGAGGCTTGTTCTAATTTATCAGCAGCATGGCTAAGTGCGGTTGAGTTTTCTGCTAAGTCTTTGAAATCTAATTCTCTCATTTGTTTGAAAATATCTCTTGTGTTTTCACCAATTCTATATGCTTCTGTTCTTCTTTGAATTTCTAAATTAGTTTCATATTCCATTAATTTTATTTGCTCATCAGTAAGTTTCTTTTTCTTATATTCTGCTTCTATTTGTTTTTTCATTTGTTGCTCTATTCTTCTTACTGATTTATCATATGCTTCTTTAGATAATTCTTTTTTAATTTTATTTACTTCTTTAAGTTCTTTTTCTTCAAATCGCCTAGCAACTTTTAATCTTGATTTTGTTGCAGTAATCTCATGTTTTTGTATATCCATTTTTTTCTTAGCGGCTTTCTTTGCATCTGCCGCTTCTTTTAATTTTAATTCTTTACTTGCTTTTTCAGCCAATTCCATATTTTTATACAAGGCTTCGGGAGATGCACTTAATACTGTGCTAAGGAAATCTTCTGTAAAATCTTCTGTATCACCGGATGCCTTTCTTCTATGAGCGACAGGTTGATTTCTTTTATTTCCAAACATTCCTCTTTTTGTATTCTTTGCTTTTTTAGTTGTTTCACCCATTTCAGCAGCAGCCTGAGCCTCAGTTATTTCTTCTGTTTTTTTCCTAAACTTAGTTAAAACGCCTAATCCTGAACCTATTAAAGTGAATAGGTTCTTTTGTTTCTTTCCTGCTTCATCAGTAGTTGTAGTAAATTTTCTTGTTACTGCACCTGCAAATTTCATTCCTGTTGATAATTTACTGACTAAAGAAAACATTCCGGGCGGAAAAAACCCATAAAGAACTCTTCTTGCAGTTCCGGCTTCAATTCCTAATATCTTAACTTGTTCTTTAGTTGAAGTAAGTAACATATCGAGATACTCGAATATATTACCTTGTTCGGCTCTAAAGGCTTGTAAACTTTGATAATTGAGCAATTCAAACTGTTTGCCCATGCCTTCCATCGTTTCAATTGCACGATTGATGGCTTTTGTTCTTCTATCTAATGCGTCAAAGTTTTGTTCTTCTGCTTCGGTATCTTCTTTAACACCTTTAGTGTATTCTTGTTGAACTCTATTTGCTATTTGTTGAGCATTTGCGAGTTTTGTAGTTTGTTGAATTAAAGCATTCAACATATCAGAATTTTTTTTAGCGAGGGCAAGTGCATCAGCCATATTAATCACTTAATTTGTTTTTGTGCCTTTTCATATTCCTCGGCTTCTAATATTTTAACTTCCTTATGAATCCTTAACATATCCATAACTAATGATGCTGGCATTTCATAAACCTCTAATGGGCTTATGCTAAATGCCTGTGCAAGCGAATAAACAATTAATTGAGAAGAAATCTGAGGGGTTGTTTCAAAACCCCTCAAAGCCCTTCCCACTAATCGTTTTTTTCTGTATCATCTCCCATATCTAAAGGATTTGGAAGAATGTCTTTTAGTTGATTGCCCACATAGGGGGTCAATTTGAGAATATCAATTGCTGAAAGACTCGGTTCAGTCTTTACAACGAAATTTTCGACCATATACTTAAACATAGCATTTAGGTCAATGTCCACTGATTGCGACTTTGCATCAATGTCCATAAGACTATTCATGGCTTTATCAACTTCTAACCATGAGGGGTCTTTTACCCATACTTTTAGGTATTCTTCTTTATCGGGTGCTACTTTAATGTAATGTAGCGTAGGCTCTTGTAGTGCAAATAGCACACTCTTATCTGTAACAATTTTCTTATCGTTTAACATATTATCCACCTTCTATACCAACAAACAAACAAACGGTGTTGGTGGAATATTATTCTGCTAATTGTGATTTCTTAGGAGTTTCTTTCTTTTCTTCTTCCTTAGCGGCTTTTGCTTCAGCCTTTTTTTCTTTCTTAGTTTTAGATAACTCAACTCTTCTAAGATTCTTTTCATATCTTGAAACCATATAATCACCCCTGTAATACCCAATGAGTCTTAACTACGCAACCATCTGTTGCTAAGTTTCTCGGCATTACTGTTGCTTCAACAACAATTGGCCCTTTATCATCTGTCATAGGGAAATTGTTTGCAGAAACAAAGTAATCTTCAAACTTTAATGTAATAGATTCTCCATTTGATTTAGTAAAGATTAATTCAATAGTTTGAGTAGTGTTTTCTGAATCATTCAACAGAGCAGTATATAGCGCATCATCGGTTACATGACCTGTAAATGCAATCTCATAAGTTCTTTGTGCTGGAATTGCTTCTTGAACATCTTTACTACCAACTCCTAAGAATCTTCTATCTTGAAGATTATTATTCATAGTTAAAGTTAAAGTATTAATTTTAAGGAAAGATTCTCCCAATACCTTAAATGTTCCATCGGAGAAAAAGAATGGTTCACGCATTTGGTCTGTGTTTGTTGAAGATTCATAGTTAAAGAAAGAAGTTTCTGCTTCAACTCCCTTTCTTGCATCATATCTTTCATCCTGTGCTAAGTCGTGAACATTTCTTGTATTTAAATCCAAAGTCATTTTAACTTCTTCATTTTCGTTAGCGGTCATAGTTAGAGTATTTACTCTGCAACCTCTAGCGATTTTTACAAAATTCAAATCTTCTGCTTCTGAAGCAGTATTTGTTCTGTATATGTTTGAAGAACCTGCTAACTTTGAAAAGTTGTTTTCAAGAGCAAAAGAAGGTAAAAGGTCGCCATTTTGTTCACCGAAAGTATAGGTAATAGCATTAGAAATAGTAGTATCTCCGCTTGGTCTTGTTAAAGTGTCCATGTCTGCTAATGTATGTAAATGCGGTGAAAGCGGAGGACAAAACTTATTATTATTATCTTGTCTGAAAAATAGTGGGCCGGTTTCACTAATTCCTGTAATATCAACACCTGTTCCCGCAGAAACTCCTGTTGCTTCAATAAAGATTTTATTATTATCTCCTGAATTACCATTAGCATAAATAGTTGGAGTAGCGGCAGGTTGAGCAACGGTAGCATTTATCTTTTCACACTTTCCTAAGAAGTAATATAACCATGCACCATGATTAGCAACAATACCAAGATTACCTCCCGAAAAAGATGTAATTCCTTTATACTGATAAGTAAAGTTTCTTGAGCCACCAAGAGAAAGATTAGTTTGTTTCATTTCAACTTCCGTTGTCGGGAATGTTGCACTTTCAAGAATACCTAACCATTCATCAGATAGAAGTCTTTTTGTTGCAGTTCCACCTGTTCCGTCTTTATGTGCAGGAACAGGCGCACCGTATGATTTAATTACAAAGTAATCATTTGCTGGAATATCAGTAAGGCTTGGAGTAAAAGTAATATCTTCTAAAGTATTAGAAGAGATTCTATGAGTTGATTGCAAGACATTTCCAGAACTATAACGCTCTAATAGACAGCCTTTGTATAAATTAGTTACTAACAAAAAAGAAGAAGTAAAATCACTATCCACTCTAATTGTATCAACTGTTCCTCTTGAACCGTTAAATGCTAAACCACTTGTATGTTGTCCTCCAACATAAATGTCATTTTCTGGTATAAATGTTATACTTGCGCCGCTTCCTAAAAATATATCTGTGTTTGCCATATTAATCTCCCCTTTACCTTACAAACTTACTAAGGGATTGTTAATGCGAATCTTTTTGCTTCTAATGTAACTTTGTAACCAAATAAACGCTTTGCTCGGTCATTACTTTCGCTTCTTGCACCTAAAAATAATTGATTAAACTTAGAGCCATCACTTGCAGTATAGCCTTTGCGCTTACCTTCAAGAGTCCTACGGAGAATCAAGTATATAGCCCTTAGCCTATCCTTCCCGTAATCGGCATCAGCCCCACCCCTTTCCTCATGTAAAACTCTAATATGAAGCGTAAATGAGTATGACTCGTTTCTTATATCATAGTGAATAGTAGGATATTCAATGCTTTGTGAATCTTCAAATATAACAACAGTGGCAGGTGAGCGGCTTAAATCAACCCTAACACCTTTATTTTTTGTTATTGTTCTAATATCAATAAAATCAGGAGTAACTGCATGAGAAGCACTAATCGTTCCCGCACTAACTAAAGCAGTGGCATTAGATGACCAATTGTTTGTTAGTAAATCTATGAGAAGTGAGACTTCATCCACAATTCCACCTCCTTATTTATTTCAGTTGAGATATATTTAGAATATTCTTCCATAGCATATTGTAATACTTCTTCGTCACTGAAAGATATATCTATTCCTAACTGTTCTGATAATTCTTTCATGGCTAGATTTCTTTCTTCTTGTATTTGTATAAATCTATTTAAGGCATTAAAGTCTATTTTTATTGCCATAGAAATCAATCCAAGAAATAAACTATGTCTCCTTTACCTTTCAAAATATCTAATCCTTCTTTACGAAGTATGTCATATTTTTCTTTTGTAGTAATATTTGCACCAGATTCAGTAATTAATATACTTTGGTCGTCATGTCTTATAATTTCAGCAGCAGTTAACTTAGTTGCCGCTTCGTGTATTGTTGCAGGAACTCGGCCATCACCAGCAATATAAGAAACAATCACGGAATTATCTCTATGATAAGGGTAATCTTTCAAAAAGAATACTCGGCCTTCTTCATTAATAGTCCAATAAGAACCAAGTCTCTTTAAATCTTCTTTATCTGTAAAAGGAATTAAATCACAAACTGTTGGTATTTCATCAGTGCTTGTGAAAGTTAAAACATTAGTTGCAGTAGCAGTAGCAGCACCACTTAATACAACAGTTGTTGAATCAGTAATTGAAGCGATAGTAATTGTTCCTGTAATGCCTGTTCCTGTTACAGTCATACCTGCGTGTAATTTAGAAGAATCTGCAACAGTAAGAGTCGTTGATGTGTTTACTGTTGAACATGACTGTTTTATTGTTGCCTTGATAACACAATCTGCCCCATCATCACCGGAAAGTAGGGATGAGATAAGTAATTGCTTGCCGTTATCCCTATCCTTTGCAGCATAGAAAAAGTCAGAAATGGAAAGTGAAGAAGAAGTAAGGGCTTTAGGTGCAGTAGCCCCTGTAAACTGCGAAGTTAAAGATGGAAACGATTCATTTATTAATGCAACGAGTTCTTCATTTGTTGTTTTAATTCCAAAAGTATTACAAAACTCATCGTTGCCTAACCCTGATAAATCATTTTCAGCAACCATTTCAAATGATACCCCACTATTAGGAAGTTCTAAAATAACTGAGTTTAAGTCTCGAAAGTTTTCTTTTAATAATAACTTGGCTTGTGCTGATGCTAATTCTTCATGGTGATTTCCTTGCCAAACAAGTAAAGAAACAATTTTACGAACCTTTAATTGAGTTAGTTGAATAAATCCAACATGACCACCATAATAGGCTTTGTGAGGTAATTCACTAAATTCAAAATTATGATATTCGTTTTTAGTTATAATAGGTCTATAAGAACGCTTTACCTTTTCATCTATCATTCCTTCAATTCTTTTAATAATAGAACCTACTTGAGCCAAAGTAGGATAAGTGCTACTTGTAAAAGCAGGAACTTGTAATAGATTAGCGACTTCTGTTGCATTAGTATAAAAACCCCTGCCATTACTATAACTAGGGTTAATTTCAGTAAAATCGCTTGGGGATATAGTTACTCCCATATTACTCACCTAAAGTCTTTCTTAATCTTCTAACATTCTTTTTTAATTTATTGACATGACTAGCCATGCTTCTATTAGGGCTACCTTGTCTAAATGGGTTTAAATTAAATGAGCCATGATTCTTTAAATAAATCTTACAATCAACATATGCTTCTTTAAACGCTTCTTGTAATTCATCTGCTTGGAATCCTGAGCCTGTATCATAAGCAGTTCCACCAAATGTTTGTAATCCTACACCACCGCTTTTTCCTTCTTCGGTAACTATAATCTTACTTTTGTATTTTCTTTTTTCTTTATCGGGAAGAGTATTATATTCATTTTCAGAAATAACTTGGTCTGTTTCCATATTTACAAAAGCCTTATCTGTTAATTCTTTAATATCCGATGGAGTTAGTGGTTTGACCGTTGGTGTATATTTTTTCTTTTCTTCATCAGATAATTTATTATATTCTTCTGGAGAAATTTTTTCTTTATTTTCTTTATGAGTCCATTCTGTGACCCTTTCATATCGGTCTTCGCTTTTGCCCTCAAAGTATTTTGACTGAACATCTGCGGCTCTTTGACTAAACATAGGTTTAGGTTTCTTTGAAGTTTTAATATTACCAACTATTTCAGCCGTATAAACAGAAAGAGGATTTGAGAAATAAGGTTTAAGTATTCTTAAAAATATGTTTTTATTATCTCGTAAAAAAGAAAAAGGACTTCCTTGTTCATTTGGATGATAAGAAAGTTTAACCTTTATTGCTGCATCAGCATCACCTAATTGATAAGAATAAAATTTATCACCTATTTGAACAATACCATCATTTCTCATTTGTTCTGTTCTGTTTAAATCATTTATTGCAGTTAATAATGCTTGCATATTTAACTTTGCTTTAGGGTCAGTAGTTAATTTTATTCTTACCCCAGAACCAGCAAATCCCCCAACAGGTTCAAACTCACCATCTTCATTTAATGTTTGTTCTAAAACAGAACTTGTTCCGCCTCTCTTTGTTAGTTTTTCAATATCCTCATCGGGTATATTAAAACTATAATCAATTATTTCTCTTGCTATTTCCTGTCTAGTTCCTGCTTTTGTTCTAAAAGTTGCTTGTTGTCCGGTTTTTTCCATGATATATTCTGATTTTGCATTAGTTAATTCACCTTCATCAATAATAGGAAAAAGAGCATCAATGTGCCCATCTAAGTTACTTTCAGAAGGTTTATGGGCAAAATTAAATGTTCCTTCCCTACCTTCTGCTTCTGATTCTCTTATAACAATATCATATCCTACACTTTTAGATGAAACAAACTTAGTTCTAGTATTATCCATCCATTCTTCTATATCGAAGTCTGGTAAATCCACTTCTTCACCTTTCATGTATTTTACTGCACCCATGCCTCTTAATCTTCCAACAACTGCACCTTCAGTAACATCACCAATAGTTTTGTCTTTTACAAAATTAATATTAGAAGTATTGGGCTTAGGTTCTTTACTTCCCCTTGCTCTTGTTTGTGAATATCTTTTCCATCCATCAGCATCTTGTTCTAAAAAAGGAGTTAAGGGTAGTCCTAATACTTCATCTTTTATTTTCTTAAATTGACTTACAAGTTCAGTATTATTTACTTCGCTACCTTGTGTGCTTTCTATGGCTCTTTTAAGTTTAACGATAAAATTTCTATCCCCGTCACCAATAAAATCTTTCATCTCGGATTTAATATAATCCTCAGATTGTGGAAGAGATAAATTTTGATTACCCCATCTAAAAGATACCATTTAATTCACCTCACATTAACCATTTAGCCCAAGCCGCACCTTTTTGAATTGCTGAACCTAATCCTAAACCTGCTTTTGGTGGCTCATAACTCATTTGTCCGGTTTGTGGGTCAATCCAATATGGCCTACCATATCCGTCTTGACCGGATGGTGGAACGGGATAACCTGTGCCATTATTCATAGCACCTTGCATTTGTTGGTATTGTGCCATATTTCCGGTAACTCCCGCTAATGCTGCACCTGCGGTTGGAGTTCCTGTATTAGAACCCCCAAACCCTTGAGATTCAAGATATTGTTGTTTAGCCATTTTTCTCTGCATAACCACTTCTGTATTGATTGCTGAATCTAATAGATTCTTAATATCTAAATCTATATTTTCTTGAGTAATTCTTTCATATTCTCTTAGAGAGTCCCTATTGAGTGTTAAATTACCTCCACTACTCTCAAAACTTAATTTAGCCAACATTTGACTAACTACTCTCTCTATTACATCTTCCATTAATTTTTCAAGAGAAGTTAAGAATTGTTCTCCATGATATTGAAAAAATTCTTCAACATGGTTATCCTGTAAAGAAAGTAAATTATTTACATTCTTAAATTGCTGGTCGCCTTGTGCTTGAACTGCACCCAAGACTGTTCCATTACTTGTTCCTAATATGCCCATAATTATGCCTCTTTTTCTTCTTCTTTAGGTAATTCATTTACTGCTTGAACATTATTAGTTAGCATCAAATGATTCATTCTATCCGTCAATATGTTAATTTCAGTAATTAAACGAATTACCTCTTCGGTGGCTGACCTGTTATCTCCTATTGCGGGTGGCTTAATAAACCATCCGGCAGAAGTCAAAGAAGCAACATCGTTCTTAGTTAAAGTAGTAATTGGGCCACTTTTAAGCATTTTAGGCATTCTTGGCTTAAATGCAGCGAAATCAAGTCCATGTTTATCAGCAAGTATTTGTTGTTGTAACATTTCTAATTGCATATACATAGCAGCATGTTTAGGGCAATAAGTTCCTGCTAATGGTCTTCCTTTAACTACTCCATCTAAAGGAATAGGAGGCCGTCTATAATCTCCACTTTCCCAAATATGATGAAAACCACAAACAACACATCTATCTTTTAAATTAAATTTTTTACCGTATTTAATACCTATAAATTTTTTAGGCTCTGCTTTCAATACAGTAATTAATTCTTTTAGTTGTTTCTTTGGTTTAAATGACTGAAACTTATATTCAGTAACTATTCCGCTTGCTCTAGCCTGTTGTAAAGGCTTTAAGTGGGGATTAAATCCCTGTGCTTGTCCTGATATTATTTGGTTGTTATACATATTTATTCCTCAATAATCTTTTATCATGGTCATTACTCCCCTATATACCATTTCGGGGTCTGACTTTGCTGAAACTATATACTTAAAACAAGGTATTCCTTTATCATTCAATTGCCTCATTCCATACTTAAAGGGTTCAAATATTTTATGTTTATCTATGGTTTGTCCTTCTTCTAATGGATATTTTTCTCCCCATATATCATATTTATTTGCCCATATTCCTATTGCCATTGGATAATCAGATTCTCTCTTTCTTCTTCCTGTCGGCCAAACATTAGAACAAATAGTATCAACTAAAAATTTCCATGCTACTTGGTGGTCTAAATTAACTTCATTATCTAAATGTCTATGGTCTATCATAAATATAATATATTTAACTCTGCGCTTTTGCATATCTTTAGCCCATTCTTTCCAATAAATCGCTTCTCCACCAACATCTGCGCTTTTAATTGTATGAGAGTCTCCATCAATTTTAATACCTTTTCTTGATGCTCTATGTAATCCAACCGTTCTTTCATTAATTTGCGGCACTTCGCCTCTTGTTCTTAATTGATGGCTTAATGTTGTTTTACCTACCATTGTAGCCCCATAAACTCCGAAATTAATTGCATGAACTTTTCTGTAAAAACTAATAAATGCTTCACCTACAAGAATAGCAAATCCTGTCATCATTGACAAGATTAAACCTCCCATGAATGCCAAAAAGTATCTAATATCCAACCGAGGATATTAATATCAAAAACACCCATTATATTTCCTATAAAGAATGCACATAATGTAGCACAAGTGCCCCAAAACCATGCTCTCATCTTAAAAAAGAGCATATCTGCTGAATGCGCTCTTGATTGGTTATAAATATAATCGTTGTCGGTAAGACCCATTATATCTGAAAGCATTTAACCACCTCATTGTAGTGCGGCTAAAAACTCATTTCCTACTTCATTAACTTCTTCTTGTGCTGGTGCGGCAGTATAGAAAGAAGTATTATATTGTTTTGCGCTTTCACGCATTTTTTGTCTTTGTTGCTCATCTCTAGCCTTTCTTTCCCAATAGGATTGTATTTTTCTATCAAGTAGCCACATTTCTATTCTATCATTAAGAACTAAATCAAATATGGCTTTCATAACCATAATTGAACCTATTGTTCCTAATCCAAATAAAGTGGCATGGGCTAGTGTAGTATAGGGGAAACCTGCACCGAAGTTAGCATAAACAAAAACATTTGTTCCACTTAATACACCGACAAATAAAATTGTCATAACTAATCTTGTATCTTGACTTAGTGCTGCCATTTTATCACCTCAAGCGAAGTTTATAAATACAGAACCGTTATTGGTTGTTTCTTCGTAAAATATGCCATTAGACATAATTACTCCGTGCATATCAAATTCCACTGTTTCATCAGGTTGTAACGAAAACCTTGCAACTTCTTTACCTGTATTATCTGTTCCATCAAACACTTTACAAAGAAATGGTGCGCCACCGTCAGCACAAACATGAATTGAAATTAATTTGCACTGTCCGGTAAATACTTGGGCATCTCCTGTTAATAATCCGCTACTTCGACAACTTGGCATTCATAATCACTCTCGTTCAATCCCTCTAAATGGCCTCTCCCTTTTAACCCTATCGTAAGGATTATTCAGTTAAAGAAGACTTTTTGGGCTTAGGTGCTGGTTTCTTTGCTTTTGGCTTAGAAGGTAGTAATAGTTTACACAATTCATCATGTGTAGTAATATCTCTATCTAATGCTCTTGATAGACGAATTAGCCGCTTAGGGTCTAATTGTTTTAAATCTTTTCTATCTGCTTCATCAAAAGTAATAGTTAGATTTGGGTCGCCTAAGAAAGTTAAGACGAAATCAACCGTCATAGCCTCAAGGGGCTGACTTCTTGTTAAAAGCCGCCCCTTGAGGACTATTTCGTTAAATCGCCCATTTCGATTTAATTTAATTGTTGCCAATTAAATCGCCTCAAAGCAAGCCAAATACTCTAACACGAATCATTCCTTCATCAGCAGTTCCGCTTTGTTGGGCTGAACCTGTTGAAAGAATTATCTTTACACTTGAAACAGATTCATAAGCACCGGCAGATGAAATAACTGCTCTTGCTGAATGACCTATTTCTTCAACACCTGTCACCATTACTTGTGTAATTTGACTTAATCCTACTTCTGTTGCAGTTAGAGTAATTCCTCCCGAAACATAGTTAGTGATGTTAATTAGTGCATCAACTTGATATTCGTCACCATTTGCTTTAGGCTTTGTAAAACCTTTATGGTCTGCCAACAATGTTACTGTATGAGCCAATTAAATCACCTCACAGTATGTTGGTAATTTTGCCTTGACCCTTAAAGTAAGAACAACCCATTTCACCCATTGTTCGGTAAAGTGCCTTGTTTCCAAGTGTTCCGACACCGAATGGGTTTCCGTTGCTGATACCATCTTCAAAGTATTGAGTTGGTTTCATAACAGATAGCCACAAATGGTCTGTATCAAGGAAAAGCATGTCAGTAATTCCGCTTGAGTTGTTTCCGGTTGAAGGCATAGCAGCAACAGGAATTAGTGGAATATCGTAATAAGTTGATACTCTAAATCCTACTTCAGCACCCTTTACACCTCTAACTCCATTAACAGTAGGAACAATTTCCTTTCTATCCATAAAGCGTTCTTGTGCTTGCAATAGGTCTGAAAGCACTTGAAGTGTATCATATCCTGTTAGAATAACCTTTGGTGAACCACCAGCAACACGAAGTCTTCTAATCATGTCATTAATAACAGTTAGAGTCAATTGTCGTGCTTCTGCGGAAGTATATCCTGCACCGAAAGAAACTTCTGCATCCAAATAACCAATAGAATCGCTTCTTTGTTTTCCATAAAGATGGTCAATTTGTTGGTCAGTAGCAGAATCAACAAGGTTTCCACCAGAATTGTCAGCCAATTCATCAATTTCAGCCTTAGAAGAAACAATCTTGTATAGAGAAGTATATCCTCTATCAATAGCATTTGCTGTATTATATGCAGTTGTTGGAGAATAGAACTCCAATGGCATTACAAGCATACTGTTCTGTGCTTCAGCGTGGTGCTTACCCATATCTTCACGCAATTGCGCTCTAATATCGCCAATTCCATCATCAATTGCAGCCATTTCCATTGAAAGTTCACTGAAAGAGAATTGATGTGCAATAATCTTTGGGCTTGTGAATAGTGTGTCATATTCTGGTGCAATAGAAACCAATCCATCTGTATTAGAATCTAATGCTGCATTTTCAACAACACCACCAATTCGGTCTGCTCTAAGTGAATCAGCACCATATAGTGCATCATTCAAAGTAGTGTTAGAAGCAGCAGAAATGTCTAAGAAGTTTCCAGAACCACCACCTGCTCTCTTTGCTAGGATTCTCCAACCACTTGAAGAATATGGCCTCTTTGAAATAACAGATAGTGCATTACATTCTCTATTTAGCATAGACCAAACTTTTTGTCCGTAAATCTTATTGTAAAGATTTGCGTTAATTCCGCTTGGTGCGCTGAATGAACCATCGTGTGCAGTATGAATACCGCTAATTGTTCCAGCAGCCTTTAGCAATTGATTGCTAATATGGCCTGTTGCGCCTGTTCCGTATGTCTGTGCCTCTAAGTCTGCAATTGTGTTAATATATCCAGCCATCTTAATAACCTCCTACCATTTTGTGAATGTCTGACCATTCCATTTCAGCCAATTCATCCATTGAAGGGAGTTTAATTTCAGCCTCTTCTTGAGCCTTTAGGATTGTTTCCTTTTCAGCAGTTAGAGACTTTCTCAAAGATGCAAATTCATTCTTTAGAGAAGCAATTTCACTTTGAGCATCGTAGTTAGCCTTTGCGATTGCATCGGTTCTAGTTGCAGTTTCAGCAGCAAAACGGGCTTCAAACTGCTTTTGAAGATTGTCATATGCCAACTTTTCAAGTTGTTCTTGACGGAAAGCATCATAAGCCTTTTCAATGTTAGAAACGGATAAATCAAGAGTTTCTAACTCTTCATTGTTAAATGCTTTAACAACGGGTAAATCGGAAGGTTTTGGCCTACCGCCTTCAATAACAATCCTATCAGCAGGTTCGCCAATTTCGACACCTGCGCCGTCAAGGGTTGGAACATAGGCTTTGGCTTCATCATCCTTATACATACCTTTTTCATCCATCATCTTTTCATCATACATGGCTTTTTCATCCATCATATCTTCTTTCTCTTTATCCATGTCCATAGGCATTCCTTTTTCTTTGTCCATGTCCATGTATTCTTCTTTTTCTTCTTCTTCTTCTTTTCTCAAAGTATTGACTTCTGCCATAAGAGCATCCAATTCTTCAAGAGCCTTTTCTATTTTGGTCAAATTTTTCACCTCTTTTTTGTCTTGTTTTAAAATATCAAACCTTGCTTCGGGATTAATTCCTTTTTCACAGATTGTTACTTCATGCAATTCTAACTTGCTTATTTCATTGTAGTCGCCTAATTCTTGATGGTTTTTCTTTACTTTTTCTAAAGCCTGTCCTCCAATACTAAATGACCTCAATGAACCTTTTCTAATGCCTCTATTAATTTCTTTGGCTTTTTCTATATCATCTCTTAACTTAATAACAACAAAGAATCCAACATCATCAACTTCTGTTTTCCACAATCTCCCTGTTTTATCTCTATATGATTCAACTACTTCCCCAACTTGAACATTTGAATGATTTGTCATTACATTTCTAAACTTAGGGTTCTCCATATATTTTTTAACTGCCTCGTTAAGTGCTTTAAGTGTGATTAAATCATTTTGTTTATCAACGATTTCAATGCTTGCATATCCTCCAATCATTAAATCATCGCTTTTTAGAATCCTGAAATCGTGAGTATTATTGTGTAATACAGCAGAAGTCATTCTTCCTCATCCCCTTCTTGTTCATTTCAGTATATAAAGAACACTACTCATTTGTAGGAATGGATAATTTGTTATACCTATCCTCATAGATATTCCATTTTCCTTTATCCCCTTCTGTATCGGCAGGTTCTTGTTTGTAGCCTGTCCATGCAAGCCACATTTCTTGTCCTTCGACTTTAATGACTCTAATGTGCATTTTAGTCTCAAACTTATTACCTTCTAAGAAATATTCGTGATAGCCGTCTCTTTGAACACCTAATCTTATTTTACCGGAATCAATTACCTTTCCTCTTTCTATGTTTTTAGAAACTTCTGCGGGATATTTACCAGCCGCCCCGAATAAATCAAACATTTCTTCATCGTTTTCTAAATCAATAGTCCAAAACATATTTTCATCACCAACTTGTATGGCTAATGTAACATTATTATCTTCTCTTGCATATA
>TARA_R100000388_G_scaffold95033_1_pt1 | contig 25887 bp, 20 predicted proteins | sample TARA_R100000388 | Tara Oceans TARA_R100000388 (sample SAMEA2620360) | marine metagenome | biome: marine biome (ENVO:00000447); feature: surface water layer (ENVO:00002042); material: "saline water (ENVO:00002010), including plankton (ENVO:xxxxxxxx)" | depth 5 m | reverse complement strand
CTGCACACGCGGTAGAGTAGGTCGTCGCCTTCTTTATTTTTTATAAGCCTCTTTAGTTTTGCTAGAGAGGCTTTTTTTTGTTTGGTAAATAAATATTATGAAATAATTTATCTACCAGTTCTTTTTCCTTAAGTTCTGGCTGAATTAATTCCTTAATCAAATTATTAGTTAATAGAACAACAGCTACCAATTCAAATTAAAAAGACCTGAGCATGGGTTAGGTTGATAGTAAACAGACATTCAATTGGTTGATATGATTAAGAAATTTTGTTCTCTTCTTTTATTTTCACTCTACTTTCTCTCGGTCTCATCTCAGAATTTGGAATCTTGGAACGTTTATCCATCATTTTCTACCGTTAATTCAATAACAGTTGATGGAAATACCACTTATGCTGGTACTCTTGGTGGAATATTTGTAGTTGAAGGGAATGAGATCGTCAAACTGATGACAACCCTTGATGGGCTATACCGCTCTAATCCATCGGAGATCATTTTTGATACACAGAATAATAGACTTTTTGCCGGCTATATTGATGGAACTATTGATGTCATAGAAAGTGAATCATCAGATATTGAAAGGGTTGAGGACATTAAGCGTGTTACTAGGTTTAATTCAAAAAGTATAAACGCGTTTGAAATTTTTGAAGGTCGTCTTTACGTAGCTACCAGTTTTGGTATCGTAGTTTATGATCTTGAAAACTTATTGGTCGAAAGCAGTTTTTTGAAATTGGGAAGTGCAGATATTGGCGCTCCAGTGAATGACCTTGATATTCTTGAGGGTACAATCTATGCAGCTACAACTCAGGGAATAGCAGTAGGCGAACTTACTAGTAACCTTGTGGAAAGTGGAAATTGGCTCAACTATACCGAAGCGGATGGATTGCCTGTTAATGTCATTCAGGAAATCAGTGTTTTTAATGGCGAAATAAATGCGCTGGTTGATGAAAGCATCTATGTACAACAGAATGACGTTTGGTCACTAAACACCAACTTTCCGGATGAGGGAATACAGAGCCTTCAAAAAAACAACGATCAGCAAAGCCTGGCAGCAGCAACAAGTTCAGCGATAACGGTAATTGATACAGATCAAAATAGAATAACTTTTGCCTTGGACCTTGAAAGTAATATTCTAGACTTGAATTTGGATGGAGAGCAAATTCTTGTAGGCACAACAAACGAAGGATTGGTTACTACCAACACTGGAAATACTGAGTTGGAATTTTACCTGCCTACAGGACCTTATTTGAATTTTTTCAGCAAGCTGTTATTTACAGATGAAGTATTAATTGGTACTTCTACGTTAGCTTTTCCTAGAATAGATCCCTTTAATTTAATTAGGGGCTACTATATATATGAAGATGATCAATGGAAAAACTACAATAGGAATACAAGCACAGATCTTTCAGAATACAGTACGGCATTTTCAATCGGGAAGACCGACTCTTCCTACTACTTTGGCAGTTGGGGACAAGGTATCGCACGGCACAACAGGAATTCTAATGAGATTTCCGTATTTGATCGGCAGAACTCAAACCTTTTAGGTATTGGGCAAAGTCCAGATTTTGTTGTTATCTCAGGATTAGATAATGACACTCAAGGCAACATGTGGGCCGTTTCATTTCTATCAGATTTCCCTTTGAATGTGCAACTAAATGGTAGCGATGATTGGCTCCCCTATAGGTCTGATGCTGGAAGTGATCTCTACTTTGATATATTTATAGATTCGTTTAACCAAAAGTGGATATCGCTTATTAATAGCAGCAACGTTGGCCAGGGACTATTCATATTAGATACCGGTGATCCTGAAGACGCTAACGACGATGAAAGCGTAAAGTTAACCTCAGATGCTGGTAACGGAAATCTGCCGGATGAAAAAGTAAATGCTATCGTCCAGGATAAAAATGGAGAAATTTGGATTGGCACAAATAGAGGGATTGCAAGATTTATATTTCCCGAATTAGTGATTGAAGGTGGTCCGGACGAAAGACAGGCTCAGTGGCTAATAAATGAAGATACTTCTGCTGTTTCCAGGTTTTTGTTGAGGGATATAAGTGTTACTTCAATGGCCGTAAATGGAGCCAACCAAAAATGGGTGGGTAGTGTGAATCAGGGGATTTGGGTTTTGAATGATGAGGGAAGTAGAATTATAAATCGATTTACGACCGAGAATAGTAATCTAATTTCCAATAACATTAATTCAATTACAATTGATGACGAAAGCGGGGAAGTGTTTATAGCTACTGATCTTGGATTGGTGAGCTATTTCGAAATTCCGAAAGGGCCGGTTTCGAAAATGAACGAGCTTAAAGTGTTCCCTAACCCGTTTCAATATTCGAAGCATACACAGATTAAAGTGGAAGGTTTAAGTGAATCAACCCGAATTAAAGTATTGGGTGTAGATGGGATTGTAGTTAATGAACTGGCTGCCCAGGGGGGAAGAATAAGTTGGGATGGTTATGACTACAATGGGAACAGAATAGGAACCGGTATCTATTTTTTGATAGCGTTTGAAGAGAGCGGAAGGGAAACGGGAATAGGAAAAGTAGTCATTGTTAAATAGCATGGAAACTTCATACCTAATCTTAACTGATGTCATTAATTGCTGGTTTAGGCAAAGGATTTTAAACTGTGGATCGTAATCAGCCCCATATCTCGATTGTCATCGTTAACTATAAGGTTAAGGAGTATATAGCAAATCTACTTAACTCCATTAGGAAGGCGCAGCATGATTATAAGATCGAGGTTTTTGTTGTTGATAATGATTCCGGCGATGATTCCATACCATATTTGAGGGAGAGATATCCAGAGGTTACCTACATTTCGAATAAAGAAAATGTGGGTTTTGGAAAAGCAAATAATCAAGCCATACAACAAGCAAAAGGCGAGTTTACGTTAATAATTAACCCTGATACCCTTGTTAGTGAAGATACTCTAGAAGTGCTTGTAAAGCACATGCAAAGAAACCCTGAATGTGGAGCAGCCGGATGTAAGATTCTAAATCCCGATGGGACTTTTGCACCGGAATCAAGAAGATCTATTCCAACAATTTGGTCAGCATCTGCAAAAGTATTTGGTCTGAACTCCTTGTTCAGTGATAGTAAACTCTTCGGTCAATACTACTTGAGTTGGCTTGATGAAAATGAGGCTTCAAAAGTACCTGTGTTGTCTGGTTCGTTTATGTTTTGGAGAACTGATTTACTCCAGAAATTAGGAGGCTTTGATGAACGCTTTTTTATGTATGGTGAAGATATTGATCTGTGTTATCGCATTCAGAATACAGATTACCATATCGATTATGTTCCTAACACTTCTATCATTCACTACAAAGGAGAGAGTACCAAGAAAGGAGATTTAAAATACATTCGTATTTTTAATAAGGCTTTGTATCAATTTTTTGATAAACATTACAGTTCAAGATACAGTGGGTTTTTCCGGATCTTTATATATCTGGCCATTTGGCTGAAGACCCTACTTTCGTTCGTATCCTCAAACTTAAAAAAGCTAAAACCTATTCTGGCCGACTTAGTTATTCTAAATTTGTCAGTGGCTTTTGGTTTTTTACTGAGATATGGTTTACAAGGCGTAAATATTTTAAATCCTGAGGGAATAAAATATCTCTGGATAAACCTCCTTTCTACGGCGTTATTTTTGATTAGCGGAAGCTTTCTTGGAATGTTTAAACAAGAAAGAGAGTCTATTTCTACTGCTCTAAAAGCATTATCGATCACCTACCTTGGAGTAGTTGTTTTCACCTTTTTTGTAAGAAACCTTGCATATACCCGGCTTGGATTAATATTAGGATTTATTTTTGGGGTGATACTTTTTGTAAGCTATAAACTATACAGGCTAAATCGTGCTGACTCCGGTAATAACCACCGAGGTAAAATCCGAAGTTTACGAGTGATTATAGTTGGAGAAGAAAAAGAGGCATCCCGAATTATTCAGAAAATTCATTCCAGACCTGACTGGAGTTATGAAGTAGTTGGAAATGTAACAGTAACCGAAGAGAGAGAAGAAGAAGTAGCATTTGGATCCCTTTCCCAACTTAAAGATTTGATAAACGCCTATGAAATTGATCAGGTTTTCTTTGCATTGAATTCGATCAGCTATAAGAGGATGCTAAAAGAAATATCTAATCTTCAGAGTGAAGGAGTTACTTTTAAGCTGATTCCTGATTCAATGGACTTTATACTTGGAAAGTCGAACGTGGAGTATTTAGAGAGCATCCCCCTTGTTGAAGTAGAGTTTGAGTTCTCAAAACCCATTAACCAATTTCTAAAACGAGCAATGGATTTAGTGGTAGCTATTCCATTATATCTGTTATTGTTTGTAGTAATATGGCCGGCTTTACTATTTAAAAAGAGAAATTTTAAATCTATTCAAGGGGTGAAATTGTATGCTGACATACCTAAACATACCTGGAAAAATAGATTACGTCTATTAGGCTACGTCATCTCTGGAAAGTTAAGCTTGGTGGGAGCGCCTATTTCTGATCCTGGATCTAACCAGTCAAGTTCCATCAAAAAAGGAATTACCGGCTTGGTGCAAATTAGCCAGAATAGGATTCAGGAAGAGGAAGAAGCCGAGAGTTTTTTGTTGTATTACCTCCAAAACTATTCGTTGTGGATGGATATAGATATACTCATCAAAACCTTGTTTAATGGGCCATATCCACTCGAACTATTGGCAAAAAACGCTTAAGTAACAGGCTAGATCTTTTGCTCAAGCTGTTCCACCATTCCAGGGTACCATTCTCCAAAAGTGTCATTTTCAATTCTATCTCTCACCTCTTCCATTAGCCATAAATAGAATGTCAGGTTATGAATAGAAGCCAGAACTAAACCAAATATCTCATTATTTCGAATGAGGTGATGAATGTAAGCCATTGTGTATTTGCTGCATAAATCACTGGGGAAATCAGGGTCGAGATAATCGTGATGTTCTTTCCACTGGGCATTGCGGATGTTAACTCTACCATGCCGTGTAAATATTGAGCCATTTCGAGCATTTCGAGTAGGCATCACACAATCAAACATATCTACTCCTCGGGCAACACCTTCCAGTAAATTGGCCGGAGTTCCTACGCCCATCAGGTACCGGGCTTTGTCTTTGGGAAGGTAATCGGTGTTCAGGTCAGTGAACTCATACATTAAATCAATGGGCTCGCCTACGCTCAGTCCGCCAATGGCTATTCCTTCAAAATCCTGATCTGCCATGAATTTTGAAGATTCAATTCTGAGGTCTTTGTAGGTTCCTCCCTGAACAATTCCAAACTGAGCCTGTTTGTGTCCATATAGCGGTTCCGTTTCTAAAAAAGCTTTTCTGCCACGTTTAGCCCATCGGTGCGTTAGCTCCATAGATTTCTTTGCATAGTCGTAGCTGCTGGGATAGGGTGGACATTCATCGAGGAGCATCATTATATCGGACCCCAAAATACGCTGGGTTTCAACAACATTTTCCGGAGTAAAGGAATGCTTTGAGCCGTCAATATGGCTTTGGAAATGTGCACCTTCTTCATCAAGGTCCCGAATATCAGAAAGCGAAAATATTTGATATCCGCCAGAATCTGTCAAAATGGGTAGTTCCCACTTCATGAATTTATGCAGTCCACCGGCTTCCTGAATAATATCGCATCCGGGCCTTAGGTATAAGTGATAGGTATTTCCGAGAATAATCTGCGCTTTAACCTGATCAACTAAAGTATCTTGAGATACTCCTTTAACGGTGCCAAGTGTACCCACAGGCATAAAAATGGGTGTTTGAATGGTTCCGTGAGCAGTTTCAAGTTCTCCGAGACGTGCTTTTGTAGAAGAAGCGGTTTTTTTAAGTGAGTACAATCTAACTAAATTTAAGTTTTAGAAGTTATGCAGCCTGTCTAAAAATGTTTATTTTGGCAGTCTTAAAATTTACTTGGCCTAATAGAAATCATAGTGCTGAATTTAAAAAGATATCGGGAAGTTATTTTCACCAGTGTATTAGATTTTCTAATTATACTGGCAAGTTGGTTTGTATTCCATTCCTTCTATCCTAATACCATGAATATGCTGGTTCAGGATTTTAACCTGAATTTCATAGCAGGGGGGGTAATAATAAGCTTTTATTGGCTTAGCATTTTTGTAGTTATGGGCTCATATAAGAAGCTCTATCTCGTATCCCGACTCGATGAATTTATAAAAGTACTAAAAGCCAGCCTGCTTGGAGCATTGATCTTGTATTTTGTGATCAATATTAATGAGAATATTTCTATCTATGATCAGCGGCTGATAATCATTAATTATTGGGCAACCATATTCATACTTCTCGCAATAAATAGATTTGTGGTTCGGACTATTCAGCGGCATTATGCTCAAAAGGGGAAAGGTCTTCACCGTACTGTAATCGTAGGGACGGGCCATACCGCGAAGGCTGCCTACGATGATCTGAACCGAAATAAAACCTTGGGTATGGAAGTGCTTGGCTTTATTCAGGTAAATGGGAAGGCTCCGGCTCCAGAAACAGGTATTCTGCCTGAGGATGTAATTGGAAATCTAGATCATATCAAAGAAATTCTGAATGAACGGCAAGTTCAGGATATTCTAGTTGCTTTGGAGCCAGACCGGAGGCAAGATTTGGTGGATGTTATTTCTAAAGTAGATTCACCTGATGTATCTCTAAAATTACTGCCCGATTTTTATCAATTGGTAAGCGGACTTAGCAAAACGAATCAGATTTTTGGAATGCCGCTGGTGGAAATATCACCAGAGCCCATGCCGTTGTGGGAAAAAACAGTTAAGCGAGTGTTTGATATACTCGTTTCGCTTGTGATGCTTCTTTTAACCCTTCCTTTTTTAATTTTGATTGGTCTGGCTATTCGGCTTAGCTCACCGGGGCCTGCAATCTACAGGCAAAAAAGAGTGGGTAGAAATGGCAAAATATTTACGATTTATAAATTCAGAACCATGCTTGATAATGCAGAAAAACATAGTGGGCCAACCTGGGCCACTAAAGACGATCCGCGTGTTACTAAGTTAGGATATTGGTTGAGGAAGCTAAGAATTGATGAAGTACCCCAATTCCTCAATGTTTTGAAAGGAGATATGAGCTTAGTGGGGCCACGCCCCGAGCGACCTCATTTCGTGGAACAATTTAGTACACAAATTCCACTTTATACACGTCGTTTAAGAGTTCGTCCCGGTATTACAGGATGGGCTCAAGTGAAATGGAAGTATGATACCTCTCTGGATGATGTAAAGGAGAAGACTAAATTTGATCTTTTTTATATTGAGAACGCATCTCTTAGAATGGATGCCAAAATTCTTATTAATACTATGATCACCGTCATAAAAGGAAAGGGGCAGTAGTAATGACATCAGATACATTGATTATTGTACCCACATATAATGAGTCTCATAATATTGCTAGACTCATCGATAGGCTCATGGACTTAGAGAACAAAATGGATGTACTTGTTATTGACGATGGCTCGCCAGATGGCACGGCAGATTTTGTAAGGGGAGCTCAAAAAAAATATTCAGATCGTGTAGCTTTAATTGAACGAGCAGGTAAACTTGGACTGGGCACGGCTTACGTCAAAGGTTTTCAGTATGCGCTCGACAATGGGTATGTATATGTTTGTGAAATGGACGCTGATTTTTCTCACGACCCGAACGATGCAGAAAAACTCATCAATAAGGTGAAATCAGGAGATGCTGACGTTGCGGTCGGTTCCCGCTACTCGAACGGTATCAGTATCATTAATTGGCCTTTAAGCAGGTTGATACTTTCCTACTGTGCAAATATCTATGCAAGAACAATAACAGGTCTTCCAATTTTTGATACAACGGCCGGATTTAAATGCATTCACCGAAAAGTACTCGAGAAAATTTCAATCGAACGCATAAAGTCGAATGGCTACGCTTTTCAGATTGAACTTCACTTTCGGGCATGGAAAGCAGGATTCAACCTACAAGAGGTGTCAATAGTGTTTAGGGAGCGTGAAGAAGGTGTTTCGAAGATGTCGAAAGCGATTGTTCGTGAAGCTATTTGGAGAGTCTGGGCGCTTAAGTTCAGAAGCCTTTTTGGAACACTTTAAAGGTGCGCAGAAAACTCTCACCTCAGGTTAGTATTTCTTATATTATTTCAGAATAAAACTAAAAAGCATATATGCAGTATTTAGATTTTGAACAACCCATAGCTGAACTTGAAAGCAAAATTGAGGAACTGAAAGACCTCTCAAACGTCAGTGATGGAGTTCTTGATAAGGAAATAGAAAGCCTTAGAAAAAGAGTAGACAAGCTTAGAAAGTCTATTTTTTCAAACCTGACCCGCTGGCAGCGCGTTCAGCTTGCCCGCCACCCAGACCGGCCTTATACGCTGGATTACATTAAGAAGATTACCGAAGAATTTATTGAACTTCATGGGGACCGTTATCATGCTGATGACAAAGCTATTGTTGGTGGAGTAGGTAAAATAGACGGTCAGTCCGTTATGATAATCGGACACCAAAAAGGGAGAGACACAACTAGCCGGAAATACCGGAATTTTGGTATGGCTAATCCCGAAGGATACCGAAAAGCGTATCGCTTAATGAAGCTTGCTGAAAAATTTGATATTCCCATCATAACATTATTGGATACACCTGGTGCCTTTCCTGGGCTAGAGGCCGAGGAAAGAGGACAAGCGGAAGCCATCGCCAAAAACCTTAAAATGATGGCGATGCTTAAAGTGCCATTTGTTACGGTTGTGATTGGAGAAGGAGCAAGTGGCGGAGCCATCGGTATTGGCATGGGGAATGAAGTGTACATGATGGAAAATACCTGGTACTCAGTTATTTCTCCTGAATCATGTTCTTCCATTCTTTGGAAAACCTGGGATTATAAGGAGCAAGCTGCGGCTGTGTTGAAGCTAACTGCTGTAGATTTAGAAGAGCTCAAGGTAATTGATGGAGTAATTCCGGAACCTTTGGGTGGGGCGCATCGCAATTATGATGAAGCTTCAGCAGCTCTTAAAAAGCAACTTATGCAAAGCCTGAAGCGACTTAAAAAATTGAAGCCGGAGAAGCTCGTTGAGCAACGAATCGACAAGTACGCAGCAATGGGCGAATGGCAAGTGGTTAAATAGTTATTTTGAACTTTCCCGATAAATCTCCCATCATAGAATATACCCATACACTGCGAAGTCGCTATGGGGAAACCGACCGGATGGGCTATGTATATTATGGAAGGTATCTTGAGTACTTTGAAGTAGCCCGAACGGAAATGATTCGTTCATATGGCACATCATACCGTGAAATGGAAGACTCGGGGATTTTATTACCCGTGACTCATGCCGAGTTAGATTACAAAGCACCAATCACCTATGACGAAGAAATGTTTATAAAGGTGATGGTATTTGAAATACCTACCGTCCGCCTACAAACATTTTATGAGGTAACTACACCAAATTCAGACGAAGTACATGTGTACGGTGAGGTAAGTCTCTGTTTTATGAACGCTGACTCCAGAAAGCCATGCAGAGCACCAGATTCTTTTATCCAGAGTTTGGAAAGTAGACTTAAGGCATAGTGTGGAGCATTCAATCACATAATAAAGCCCTGTATGCAGGACTTCTGATCGCCACCCTTTTTTTAAGTCTTGCAGCAATGGGCCCCGGACTATTCTCAGACGCATCTAACACATTAATCAGCTGGCAGCATAATATTTTTAAAGTTTTATGCCATCAAGACCCGGCTCGCTCATTTTCGGTTTCGGGGGTTAAAATGGCGGTTTGTTCCAGATGTCTTGGAATCTACGCAGCATTGCTTGTAGGTACACTGATAATGCCTGTTTACAGTCTTCTTTCAGGAAGTACAATTAATACAGAAAAGAACTGGTTAATTGCCGCTATTCTTTTAAATTTAGCCGACGTATCAGGTAACTATTTTGGATTCTGGACGAATACAATGATCTCAAGATTTATCTTAGGCTGTATAGTAGGCTTGCCTGTGATATTAATATTGACAAACGAATTTTTCACAATAAATAAATCGGAGTAGATGATGGATATGGAAAAAGAAAACACACAGGAAAACCCAAGCTATTGGAGTTCAGTAATTATTGCATCACTGGTGGTGGGTATTGTAGTAACAGCTTTTGCCCTTATTGGGGGTTATATGACTTTAGGGACTGAACCAACAGGTTCATTTTTTAGCTCAGCCCAATTATGGGGAACTATTGGGTGCTTAGTTGGAGCTATTGGTGGAGTTATTGCAAACTGGCATTATACCAAAGAGTACAATGTGACTTATAAAATCGGAAAGGGTGCTCTAATCGGTTTGTTTGTTGGTTTAGGCGCTACTATAGTTGCTGTCATTCTGGGACAAATTTGGAATATAATCGATCCAAGTTACCAGCAGGCCTTAGTTGACTGGAACATTCAAAATTTTGAAGCCATGCAAATGCCTGCAGAAGCTAAAGAACAAGCTATTGCCGGAATGGAAGATCCAAATTCGCTTAAGAACATTGGTCTACAGGCGGTTTTTACTTTTGTAGGGCTAGGAGTAATGAACGTAATTTCAGGATTGGTTGGTGCTAAAATTTTCGCATCAGAAGAATAAAAGAAGTTAATGGATCAGCAAGAAGCAGCGTCACACAGTGAGTATCAGGAAGTATATGAAAACAGTAAACCGCGTCCCTGGGTAGAGCGAAACGGCTTTGCCCACTGGGCGATGGCGCTCACTTGGGTGTTAGTAGCTTTGATAGCATTCAATGTGGTTGGAGCCATAGTTGGAGTTATTGGTATCTTAGCTACTTCTGATAACTTGAATATGGAAGTTATGATGGAAGAGCTCTCCACGAACTTTGATATTCTGTTTCTGGCAAACTCATCTGGCCAAATTCTCATCATGGCTTTAGCAACACTGTTAGTGGTTCGTCTTCATGCTGTGAAAGGGGAAAGAAAAGATTTCCTTCGTCTTAATATCACTAAAAATACGTGGGTAGTTACTGTTATAGCAGCTGTGCTTTTTGTAGTAGCCCAGCCTACTATTTTGTTTTTAGGATGGTTGAATTCTTTTATTCCTGTACCTGAAGCAATGGCACAAATGCAGGAAACAATGGCTGAAATGATAGCCACCTTTCTCAAGTCCGATAATGTACTACTGCTGGGTGTTTTCCATATTGGAATTGTACCCGCTGTTTGCGAAGAGATTATGTATCGGGGGTATGTGCAGCGAGCTTTCGAAAAAAGCTGGGGCATTGTAGCCGCTATTCTGATTTCAGGGGCTATTTTTGGGGCATATCACCTGCAGATTTCAAATTTTTTACCCCTGGCAACGCTTGGAGTTTTTCTGGCTTATGTCACCTATATTTCTGACAGTTTAATTCCTGCGATGGTTGCTCATTTTGTGAATAATGGAGGGCAGGTTATCGCCAGTAGTTTCTATCCTGAAATGCTGGATGAAAAAATCACACCGGATATGGATATTCCCTATTTATTAGTTTTTGGGAGTATGATTTTAACAGCAGCAATTTTGTACTACTTGAAAACGCTGAAACCAAATGAGGCCGAAGAATGAGTTTTTTCTCCGACAAGCCGAAACCCAATGACATTGAAAACTGGGTATGTGTATTAGAAGGAAGTACAGATTTAGAAATTGAGATGGCAAAGAATTACCTCTCCAATCTTAAGATTCCTTCAAATATCTTATCGAAAAGAGACTCAGCCTATAGTCTCAATGTTAGCGAAATGGCCATGGTGTATTTATATGTGCCCGTCGATTATGAGAAACAAGCCCGAAAAGCCCTAAATGATTTAGAAGAATCAAACGAAGAGTTTAAACCCGATTCAGAATAACCGGAGTGTAAAGTGAGTGAACTTCTGAAGCGTATTCTTTTTGCGGTACCGGCAGCTATTCTATTTATATTTTTGACCTGGATGGGTGATTGGTACTTCAAAGGTTTTATTATTGTGATTGGCTTTTTCATTCAGCAAGAAGTCATGCGGTTGTTGAGCAACTCAGGAAATCCTACCGACCAATACTTTCCTTACACCATCGGTCTGTGGATCATGTTATTTCCATCCATCCCTTTTGCAGTGGAAATTGGACTCGGCATACTGCTGGCATTTATAGCCATTCAAACTTTTAATACAGCTGAGGATAGCGTAACTCAGCTGAGCACCACTTTTTTCGCCGGTTTCTACGCCCCGGTTGGGCTGTTATGCCTGATGATGATCAGGGACCTCGGAACCAATGAAACAGGGTTTATCCTAACCATTGCTACAGTCCTTATGGTTTGGGGCGGTGACGTATTTGCCTATTTCGGTGGACGTTCTTTTGGTAAACGAAAACTGGCTCCGGACATCAGCCCAAATAAAACCTGGGAAGGATTTATTTCAGGATACTTTGGGTGTTTTGTAGGATTAGCGATCGCATTATATGCAATTCCCCTAGAAACCAATTTCACTATGAAAATGGCTCTTCCTTTAATTCTTTTAGTAGGAACATTCGGCCCGATTGGAGACCTTATTGAAAGTAAGATCAAGCGAAAAGCCGGAGCTAAAGACTCCTCTAACTTACTGCCCGGGCATGGCGGTTTCTTTGATCGCTTTGATGCCCTGTTGTTAGTTGCACCTGCCGTCTATATCTATTTACAGCTCATCCAGGAATTTGGATATGTCGCGTTTTGAAATCAACTGGGAAGTCATTCCACTTAAACTGAAGGAAGTCTTTACCATTTCCCGCGGGTCTAAATCTGAAGTTCCGAATGTTTTCCTTTCGATTACAAAAAATGGTATTACAGGATATGGGGAAGCCGGACCAAACACTCGCTATGATGAAACTGCAGATAAAGTAATCCAATATCTCGAAGCACTTCCTGAAGGATTTTTTGATTCGATTTCTTCTGCCGATGAAATTGCCACAGAGCTGGAAGTTTTAAAAATATCGCCGAATGTTCAATCAGCAAAAGCAGCCATAGAAATGGCTTGGATGGATTGGTGGGGAAAATCAAAAGAGCAGCCTTTGTGGAAATTATGGGGAAATGATTTACCGGTCGGTCCTGTAACTTCTTATACCATTGGGCTGGATACACCGGAAAAGATGCAGCAGAAGATTAGGGCAGCTGACCAATATCCGGTTTACAAAATTAAGCTGGGAACAGATAGAGATCGAGAGATTATAGAGGCTATTCGGGATGTAACCGATAAGCCTTTGCGGGTAGATGCCAACGAAGGCTGGACGACACTCGAACAGGCAAGAAAAGAAATCGAGTTTCTGTCATCCCAAAATGTAGAGCTGATTGAGCAACCCATGCCGGCTAAAGAATTCGACCAGATGAAAGAGTTAAAAAAGTGGTCTCCTTTGCCACTTGCTGCAGATGAAAGTTTTATTGGAGATGAAAACCTAGCCCAGATTTCGGAAGCATTTCATATTATTAATATAAAGCTGATGAAAATCGGGAGCTTGGTGAAAGCAAGAAACGTGATTAAGGAAGCTCATCAGCTTGGGTTAGAAGTGATGATTGGCTGCATGATTGAAAGCTCGCTAGCAAATGCTGCCGGGGCGCTATTAGCACTCGATGCTGAGTATGCTGATCTGGATGGTCATCTTTTGATATCGAATGATACTTTCTCTGAACTTCAGGTTAATAAAGATGGGAAAGTAATTCTGTCTAATCTACCCGGGTTGGGAGTAGACAGGAACTGAATGGTTTTGCCTGTATAACTGGTTTATAGTAAAAACATAAAGACTTATAGACATGAATATTCTAATTACCGGCGGAACAGGATTTATAGGAGATGAACTTCGAACGCTTCTTCTAAAAGAAGGTCATAACCTTGTTATCATCACGAGGAGTCCAAAGAAATACGAAGGGGAGTCAGCTAAGAACCTAAGATTTATTAGTTGGGATGAAGACTTAGCTGCAGAAATGGGTGACATAGATGCCGTGATCAATCTGGCCGGAGAAAACCTTTTTGGGCAACGCTGGACGGATGAGGTAAAGAAGAGGATCATGGATAGCCGCGTTCAAACTACAAAAAAACTCGTGGATGCTATGCGTGAAGCTGACAAAAAACCGGAAGTATTTGTTTCAGCTTCGGCTTCAGGTATTTATGGCAATCGTGGAAATGACGTGTTGGATGAAAGTGCTGAAGTTGCCGATGATTTCTTAGCTGAAGTTTGTAAAGCTTGGGAAGCCGAATCACAAAAAGCTACTGATTTAGGTGTCCGGGTTGTAAACCCAAGAATTGGGATTGTTTTAGAAAAAGGTGGTGGAGCTTTAGAAAAAATGATTCCTCCATTTCAATTTCTAGTTGGGGGACCAATCGGAAGCGGCAACCAATATATGAGCTGGGTTCACCGGACAGATTTATGTAAGGCACTTATCTTTCCTTTAGATAACGATGAGCTGACCGGAGCTTACAATGTATGCTCTCCAAATCCAGCAACCATGAACGAATTTGCGGATACCTTAGGCGATATAATGAATCGTCCTTCCCTGTTCCGCGTCCCCAAATTTGCGCTTGATGTTGTTTTAGGTGAAGCAGCAAAGCCGGTAACGGATAGCATTCGAATGCAACCAAAAAAGCTACAGGTTACGGGTTTTGAATTTCACTATGAGGAGCTGGAAGAAGCACTCGCGGAAATAATGTAGCTACAAGATTTAAGGTGTTAGGTCTTAGTGTTGGCTTTGCCGACTAAAACCTTACACCTTGTCACTAAAAACTTACTCCCTATTGATCGTCCAGCAGCGCAGACCTTCTCTTGTTTGAGCAATCAATTCTTTCTGTCCGTCGCCATTCAGGTCGGTAATGATTGGATATTTCATTCCTGAAGTTGGGATGCTGAAAACCCGTTGCTCAGTTAAAACTTCCCACGCAAAGAGACGCCCAAATTCAGCTAATGCAAGTAGCTCCTGATTCTGGTCTGCATTTATATCTATTATTTGAGGAGGAAATGATTGAGATGACGGCTGTCCAAGACTTTCGGTAAGTCTGAGCTTTCCTTCTTTATTATATAAGAACAAAGAACCATTTACACTTTGAGTAATCAGTAAATCATTCCGGTAAAACTGAGTGCTGTCATTCAATAAAATATTTTCCTGATAAGAAACAGAGTTTAACTCACTATTGGACACATAAAGTGATCGCACAGATACCGAGTCTTCCGAATTGATGGTTGCCAATGAGTCACTGAACAAAGGATTTTGCCCAATTGAGTATAAATATCCGTCGGCAGCACTTCCTGTAATTTGATTATCAAATATGAGGGGTGAATTCGTGAATCGAGCATTCACAAACTGAGGATAACCGGGGCGGGTGGCGCCACTTCTTAACCAGCCATGAAGGGCATTTTCAGAGAACGTCCAAATTGACCACACATTATCAAGCTGAGCAAAAACCGGCTGTGTACGAACAGTAGCGTTTGTATTTTGCGGCCATCCGCGCACGTTTTCTCCACGGCCGTCGAGTGCGTGAACTTTACGGTCTTCAGTGGCCACTACAATTTCAGGCACTCCATTACGCAGCACATCCTGTACCAAAATAGGAGCTGTGATCTGCTCATTCATTTCAAGAGGAAACCTGGGTAACAAGTCACCCGCTTCATTCCAGGCAAAGATTTTAGAGCCTGCAGCTAAGAATACAATTTGCTCTCCGTTTCCATACCAGTCGTAGAGCTGCGGTCCGCCAACCGGAGCTAACCCATCTGTGGAGGTTTGCATGGCAATGGTGCCATCGATAGCTAAAGCCATCACACGCCCGTCTTGAGTAGAAAATATAATCTCATTTGCACTGCTTCCTACCAAATCGCCCAAAACAGGTTTGCCACTCAGCTCGAAATTAGAAAGAGGTAGTACCCACATTTCTTCATAAGGTAAACTGGAACCTTCTTTAGAATATGTGTTTAAGGTGAAATTGACTGAACTCTCCTGGGCAGTCATTGTCATCGTTGTGATATCAAAACGGCTAAGTAATCCTTCTGCAGAATTACCGGATTTGAGGAAAGGGTTGATGTATTCCATGAAATTTTCAGAATCAGACCAAACGAAACCACTAACTTCATCAGGCATGCTATCGCGAATGTCTGAATAGTTTTCATCGTAATAAATAACACGACGACGAATACGATCTGCATTTACGCTTTCGGCAAGCCCTTTTCTCTTAGCTATCACAACTACATCATTTGAGAAGGCAAGGTAGAAATCCCTTAAAGTGCTTAGCTCAGAGCCGATGAGTTTACCCATTACGCTACTGGCAATCTGGTAGGAATTACCCTGATAGGTTGCTAAACCTTCCTGAACTAATTCATTCAGCTGATCTTGAAAACTACTGCGGTCTTTTAATTTCCGCATAAACAAAAACTCTCCACTTGAGAGAAGTCCTGATTCCGGAAAAGCTTCAAAAGCGAATTCTGAATCAAGATCATCAACCAAATTTTGGTAGAGTGAAATATCATCAAGAAGGGTAGAATCAAGAGCGGTAAGAAATCCTTCAGTTGGTTTGATGGGAACAGACACGGGAGGAAGTCTAAGAATTGCGAAAGCACCAGCGTTTCCGGCAATGTGACGGTCTAAAGAAACCGGTTTGTTCTCGAACGAAAAGGCATCAACAAGAACAGAGCGGTTATTGGGAGTCAGTGCTATATTACCTGAAAGCTGTAAATCGTTCGTTGAATCAGAATAGCTTTCAAAATTCAGAGATACCGGTTTGGTACCTGAAAACATAGAACGTATAGCAGGACGGTTATTCACATTCGCAAACTGCTCAATCCAGGAGTCGAGCTTAGGAGTATTCAATACAAAAGAGGAAGGAGCTGGGTTTTGGTCAAGTTGAATGGCAGGTTTCTCCCCTAAATAGGAGCGGATAGAGTTTTCAAGAATTAAACTCGATTCTGACATAATGAGGTAATCGCCAACCTGAGCTGCAAAAACATCGCTTTTATTAAAGAACAGCTTGTGAATGATTAGACCTTTAAAATCGTAGTTATTTTGCGTGAAGGGCTGATATAAACTCGAAGCCCATTTACTTAATTGACTATCCGGTGTTTGGGCAATCCAAAGGAAATTAGATTTCAAAGATGTTGCAGGATATAAAGCCAATGCAATAACTTGAATGCGACTGTTTATTTCAGCATCCAGTCCGGAGATATGTTGAATGGCAGTAGGGGTAAGATCATCCAGGTAAGAAATATATTCTTTGGTTACAATATCCTGTACATTTAAGCCTTGTTCAGGTGCAATTACAAAAGTTGAGTTTTCCGGAATGAGATTAAACCATTCTTTGTCTGGAACAGAAGAACAAGCGGCCAACAGGCAAATGGTTAAAGAAGTAATTATGAGCTGAGCGATACGTTGCATCAATAAGAAAATAAACAGATTAAGGTCTTGGTTCTGTAAGGACTAATTTCAGGAACGATAAAAAGTTCCGCTACTTAAAAACAAAGGTAACATTTTTTGAGCGCTAAATGAGTTTTCTAAATCCAATTTTTTTGTTTGCACTGATGGCAGTAGGACTTCCCCTGCTTATACATCTACTGAATTTAAAACGCCCTCAAAAGGTAGCATTTTCTACACTGGCTTTTTTCCAGGAATTGAAAAACACAACCATCCGGCGCATACGTATTAAGCGATATTTGTTACTTTTATTGCGCCTGTTAGCTATAGCTTGCCTTGCCTTTGTGTTAGCACGCCCATTTTTACCACCTGCATTATCTAGCGGAGGGAATTCACAGGCTCCGGCACTGAATGCAATTTTATTGGATAACAGTATCAGTATGAGCCGTATCGGTAAACAAGGTCCGCTTTTTGAATATGCACGTGAAATTGTTGAAGACATCGAAGCATCCGCGAAAGATGAAGACCGATTTATGTTACAGCTGACCAATGGCGAAGGCGAGTACACGAATATCTTGAGTCCTGCTAATTTGCTAAATACCCTCGATGAGACAGAAATAAAACCGGCAGGTAATTTTATACTGAATCGGTTGAATGGTCTGATTGAGTCGGTAAGAGAAGCTCCTTATCAAAACAAGAATATATTTGTGATTACGGATGGGCAGCTTAGTCAGTTGAGCAACTTACAGGATTTAGAAAAAGATGACATTTCACTCACAGTAATAGATGTCGGAGAAGTTGATGTTCAAAACACCATGGTCTCAGATTTAACAACATCTACGAATATGATTGGGACAAACATCCCATTTTCGCTTAATGTTGAGCTCGCAAATCAAAGCGATGTAGCGGCAGTTAACCAGTTTGTATCGCTTGAATTTGAGGGGCAAAATGCCGGTCAATACTCAGTTGCGTTGGCCCCAGGCGAGCGTAAAATCTACACTTTCGAAATAACCCCGTCACAAACAGGTTCTTCGAAAGGAAAACTAATTATTGAGGGCGATGAATTTCAGCCTGACAATGAATACTACTTTACGGTACAGGTGCCTGAGGCACAGAATGTATTGTGGGTTAGTGAGGAAAAACCCGCTCAGGATTTCATTTCCTACACCGGGGCTATGCTCAGGGTGGCTGGAGAAAATGATGCTCAGTTAACCTATCAAGAGGCAACAACAGATATTTTTGATACGGCCAATTTAAGTGATTTTGATGCGATTTTGTTAGATGGAGTCACGGATATTCCTGAATACAGCTTTCAGGCACTACAGTCATTTGTGCAAGCCGGTGGTGGGGTCATATTCTTTCCCTCAGAAAATGGAGATTTGGGTAACTATAACGACCTGCTGGCACAGTTTAACGCCGGCCGATTTGTTGGAATTCAAGGCGAATATGCTTCTTTTAATTCGGTGGCTACAGCTGATGAGCTTCTCGAAGATCATCCTGCATTTAACGGATTGTTTGAACGCGACCAGGATGAGCAGTTACGATTTACCAGTCCTGAAATTTATTATTACCTGAAGCTCGCCACATCAAACACCGGAACCGGCTTTGATTTACTTTCAATGAATAATGGCGATGTGCTGGTTCATGAAAAGCGTTTTGGAGAAGGGAATTTAGTGATCGCAGCTATTGGCAACGATCCGGGCTGGTCTAACTTTCCCGTTAAACCATTATTTGCACCTTTTTATTACAGAATATTGCTGTATTCGGCCTCATCCGATCAGGGTGGTTTTGCCAATCATCAACTTGGGAATACATTTAGCTGGATGGGAAATATTGAGGGTGAAGAAGCCGTTATCGAAATTGCTGATGATGTAATCAAACCCACCATCGATGTAGTTTCATCAGGAATTCGGCTTCGATATCCGGCGGAAGAATGGACTCCTGGATGGATCACAGTAAAAGATGAAAGTAAATCTTATGTACTCTCATCGAATATGAGTACCGAAGAATCCAACTTTACAGAAACAGGCAAGCAGCAGCTGGAGAATCTAATAGACGGGATTGCAATTACCTGGGTAAATGCTTCTGAAATTGATGAAGAGGAATTACAAAGTGAAATAATGGCCTCTGGTTTTGGAAAAGAAATATGGAACTGGTTTATGTTGGCAGGCTTGTTATTTTTAATAACGGAGTCGCTGGTATCTATTTGGTATAAAGCAGAATCAATAAGCTAATGGAAGAACTTTTAGCCATTTTTTTTAGAGGTGTTATTGTGATGTTTTCCATCGCATCTACACTTCTTTCAGCTTATTCATTTCAGAATAAATTGCGGCTTAGAAAAGTGCGTCTTAGCTGGAGGTCTGGCAAACTCAGAGGCTATCCATTATTTGCCACCGTTTTTTTGGGAATTATTATCTCATTAAGTGCCATTGTTTTATTCAGCGGTGATATCGCTCGTTTCCCTATTTTCTTTGCCTATATGTGGATTGGTAGCATGTGGTTTATTTCGAGCTATCTGGCTTCAAAATATTACATAACTGACTATGGAATCGTGAAGAATATTAACGAACCATCACAGACTATTCCCTGGTTCCAAATATTGGATTATGTAGAGCGTACCAAAAAAGATGGAGTTGAATACCTTTTTACCTATTCAGAAATGGATAAAACTTTAACAGAAGGGTATAAACATCTCAAATTATTCGTACCCGAGAACCGATATAATGCAGTAAAAAAAATTGTATCTTTAAAGCTGGATAACAAGATTGACGGGCAGCAAATCCCTGATATCGACCTCAAGAGAATTCAAGAAGATTAATTAAGGACATACCCATTTGTTAGACGACGTTAAAAATTCCGATATAGAACGTGAACGTGTTGTATTGGTTGGATTATACGGACCCGAGACAACCCGATTTCAAGCGGAAGAATATTTAGACGAACTCGAACTCCTTGCCGACACGGCCGGGGGAATCACCGTAGAAAAAATACTTCAGAATAAAACCCATCCAGACCCTTCTACTTACATTGGTAAGGGTAAGCTGAATGAGCTGAAAAGGATTATGGGGGATAAAAAGATCAGTACGGTAATATTTGATGATGATCTGTCTCCAACTCAAATCCGAAATGTTGAAAAAGGCACCGATGCAAAAGTATTGGACAGAAGTGCACTAATTTTGGATATTTTTGCCGCCCGTGCTAAAACAGCCGCTGCCAAAACTCAGGTGGAGCTTGCTCAGCTAGAGTATTTATTACCAAGGTTGACTCGCTACTGGACTCACTTATCCCGGCAGTCGGGTGGAATTGGTACTAAAGGTCCCGGTGAAACACAGATTGAAACCGATAGAAGATTAATTGGCCGGCGGATTTCAGTACTTAAAGAAAAACTGGAAAAACTCAGCAAGCAACGAACCACTCAGCGAAAAGGGCGGGAAGGAATGAACCGCATCTCGTTGGTTGGATATACCAACGCCGGGAAATCAACCCTGATGAATGCATTAACAGAATCAGGTGTATTTGCTGAAGACCGTCTTTTTGCAACGCTCGATTCTACTGTACGACGGCACGAACTCGAGAATCACTCCGTGCTTCTTTCCGATACGGTAGGGTTTATCAGGAAATTGCCTCACAACCTTGTAGAAAGTTTTAAATCTACTTTAGATGAAGTCCGGGAAGCCGATATATTATTACATGTGGTAGATGCTTCATCCAAGATGGCACATGAATACATTGAAGTGGTAGAAGAAACACTGGAAGAAATTGAGGCTACAAACAAAAGAACCATTTTGGTGTTCAACAAAGTAGACCGGATGGATGCACATCAGGTTGCGGATATGAAACGAGAGTATCCCAATGCGGTGTTTGTTTCAGCGGAGCAGCGAATTGGGCTAAAGGAACTCGAGCGCAGTATTGAAGAAATGATTGAGCTCGACTATAGCCGTCATACCATGCAGATTCCGGTATCAAAATATAAGGCAGTGGCCTTTATTCACGAAAATGCGACGGTAGAAGAAGAATCATACGAAGGCACTGATGTTGAACTCACTTTCAACATCGCCAAAAAAGATTTTAAGCAATTATCCCATTTGTTGGATACTATTGGTACTAATGGCGAAGTTGTATAGATAATTATGCTAGTAAACGAAATCCTAAATACCGACATTTCCCCGCTTCATTTAGAAGATAGCGTAGCTACTGCTCTGATGAAGATCGATTTACTTCATACCACAAAATTTGCGGTAGTAGATAGTAATGACCGTGTGGTTGGTATGGCATCGCTTGAAAAACTCATTGAAGTCGTAGACGAAGAAGCGCCATTATCTGAGATAGAATTAGATGATCCTGTTTATGTGCCCCACAACCAGCATTTGTTTGAGGCTTCCCGGATTATGCTGGCTCAGGAATTATTCATTTTGCCTGTAACCACAGAATCAATGGAATTCCAGGGCATGATCAAAAAGCGAGATGTCCTCAGTGCGCTGGGCGATATCTTTAACCTTTCTAGTTTTGGCTCGGTGATAACGGTGGAATTAGATCAGGTTGATTTCAGCTTGTCAGATCTTGTCCGCATTATCGAATTGGAAGGAGCTAAAATTTTGGGTATTGCTGTTCAGCAGCCCAATGCTAAAAATCCATCCTATCGGGTATCCTTCAAATTAAACCTCGAAGACTCCTCAGTAGTAAGCGCAGGATTACGACGTTTTGGATACACAATTACCTCCGAAGCCAATAGTGAGGTGCTGGAAGGGAATTTTTCTGACCGTGCTGATGAACTTATTCGCTATCTTGACATATAAGAAGTAACTATTAACCCTATTTATCCTGACGAGTTCATGCACTTCGTCCCTAAAAGCAGCCTTCTTACTTTTCTTATAACCCTTTTTTTGGTGAACCTGATTTCAGCTCAGGATATTCAATCACCACAAACCCGCCTATATAATACAGCCCTTGATCTGTATGAAAATGGCTTTTTTGAAGAAGCTACTGAGCACTTTCAAGAATTCAGCTCAACCTACCCACAACATGATCTTCGGGTTTCTTCTGACTTCTATGTAGCCCGTTCAAATACGGCAGTAGACTCGGCTAACATTGAGTCTTATTACAAAAAGTTTGTTATAAACTATCCCGGAAGTGATTTGTCGGAAATTTTGCTTAAAGATATTGCTCACCGTTTTACGGATAATGGCCAATATGAAGAGGCCATTACTTATTACCAGCAAGCCATTTCTTCCTGGATGACGGATTCACAATCGGCTAAAACCAAATATTGGATTGCTGAAGCCGCTGCTGAAAATGGAGATTACTCTGACTCGCGGGTTTATTTCATGGAATTAGCGAATGATTTCCCGGATTCAGAATGGGCGCCAAAAGCACTGTATGCTCGTGGCCGGTTGTATTTAACCCAGCAGCAGTATAATGCCTCGTCCATTGCATTTGAAGTTTTAAAGGAGCGATACCCGAATAACCCAATCACACGGCAGGTTGGTACGGCGCTTGGTGAGTCTTACTACATGCAGGCCAAGTATGAGGAAGCTATTGAGACTTTAAACAGCGCTCTGCCTTACCTGGATGGAGAATCTCAGAATAAAGCAGTATTCCTGATTGCGGAAAGTCAGAATTATCTCGGCAGATATGACGTCGCTTCGAGATCGTACCTGCGTTATATCAACATGACAAAAGGTACGCCTCAGGAACGCATTGCTCACTATGGTTTAGGGTGGGTTTACAACAAACAGGAAATTTATCACTGGGCGGCTGAATCTTTTGGAAAAGCAGCAGTTGGCGATGATGAAATTGCTCGGAAGGCTCAATATTATAAAGCAGTAAACGAAAAGCTGGGCGGGCAATACGGTAAATCGATTAACTCTTTTCGTGAATTTGGTGAGCGATATGATTCCGGGCTGTGGGTAGAAAAAGCTTACTATGAATGGTCAGTATCTGCTTTTCAGGCTTCTTTATATGGGGAAGCTATTGAAGTTCTTCTGGATTTAGTGCGAAGTGATGTTGATCTGGAAGAACCGGGCAAGGTTTATACCATGTTGGGTGAAGCCTTTTTTGCGAATGCAGAATATACACGTGCTACTCAGGCTTTTGACGAAGCTGAAAAAGTAGCCGACATCGATCCGGCGCTAAAGCGGCAGGCACGTTTCCAAAAAGCCTGGATATTATACCGTAATCAGGCTTATCAGCAAGCACAACCCATTTTTGAAGCTGTTTATGCAGAAACTCCGAATTCTGATGTTGGAAGGGAGGCTCTCTTCTGGAGTGCTGACAGTCATTACAAGATGAACCAGTTCAGCAGTGCAGCACAGCGATTTAAAATTTATACAGATAACTATCCCGACAGTGACATGATGGGGGCAGCTTTATATTCCCTTGGCTGGAGTTATTTTCAGATGGGGCAATATGATAATGCGGTTGGTCCTTTAGGAGATTTTCTCAATAACTACGAAGCGCCTTCAATAGCTCTTTTCCCTTACGACACAGATGTACAGCTCAGGATCGGGGATGCTTACTACGCCTTAGGCCAATACAGAGATGCGATCGCAAGCTACAACAAAGCTATTGGAGCAGAGCCCGGTGGGGATTATGCCATGTTTCAGGTTGCGAACAGTTATTACCGAGCCGGACGAACTTTCGAAGCCGTTTCCAATTTCCGTAAAACACTCCGAATTTATCCTTTTAGCCGACTGCGTGAGCAGGCTCAGTACAACATCGCTTATATATATCTGAATACGAATAACTATTCTCAGGCAATTGAAGAATTCCAGACCGTAATTGACAAATATCCGGGAACCGACTGGGCCGCCCGATCTCAGTACAATATTGGAGATGCTTATTACAATGCGGGAGAGTATGAGCGAGCCGTTGCAGCCTATCAGAAGGTGTTGGATGAATACCCTAAAAGTAATTACATCATCGAGGCTATCAATGGAATTCAATATGCTCAATTATCGTCCGGCAGATCTGACAGCAGTTCGGTAATTCTGGAAGATTTCCTTAGTGATAACCCAACGAGTTCTACGGCTGATCAGCTTCGGTATCGACAAGCTCTAAATGTTTTTCAGTCCGGTGATTACGAAAATGCTGTTAAAGAATTTCGACAGTATCTGCGGGTAACCAATTCCGAATCGCTGATGCCAGAAGCATATTCCAACCTTGGAGAAGCCTACCGACAGCTTGGTCAAATTGATAATGCCATCGGTGCTTATGAAACTATTGTAAGTGAGTTTCCCGGGGATGATCTTGCTTCATCTGCATTGACTTCCTTAGGAACTTTGAATTTTGAGAGAGGCGAATATGAGCTTTCTCATGCTAATTACAATCAATTGTTAGAGTCCGCACCGCGATTTCGACAGGAGGCCTATGTTGGAATGGGGAATGCGAGCCTCGCTCAAGACAAAGTTGATCAGGCCAAAGAAGAGTATGACTCGGCATTACAAGTAAACGCCAACAATGAAGCGGCAAAAGTAGGATTGGGCAAGGTTGCCATTAAGAACGGTAATTTTGAAGAAGCCCGCGACCTGTTTTTTCCCGTTGCTGAACGAAGTACTACTGAAATTGGGGCAGAAGCCCAGTTCTATCTGGGTGACATTCACCAAAGAGAAGAAGAATATAATGAGGCTATTCAGGAATACTCCAAAGTAAAAGTGTTATTTGAAGCTTTTGATTATTGGGTTTCTGAGGCTATGTTCAGCAGTGCAGAATGTCACATCCGCTTAGGGAATAGAGGAGAAGCAATGACGATCCTTAATTCTATCGTAAATACCTATCCGGGTACCGATGCTGAGAAAAAAGCCCAGACGTTGCTAAACCAAACTGATTCATGATTCCGTAAAGACGGTCATTGCGAAGGATGCTGCAACGCACAGCCTGAAGCAATCTCCCAGAATCGATATCCCAAATAAATCAGGGAGATCGCTGCGTCGGAACACTGGAAAGCTCGAGTTTACACAAAGAGACTCCTCGCGATGACTTGGTTAAAAAATTTGTATTCTATGTCGTTTTAGAAATGACTTATATCAATATATTTTAGATAAATGATAAAAACCGTTGCTCCGGCCTCTTCACTGAGAGGCGAACTCACTCTTCCTCCTGACAAATCTATTTCTCAACGTGCTGCCATCTTTTCTTTATTGCATGATGGTATTTCTGAAGTTGGAAATTATTCTCAGGCTCAGGACCCCCAAAGTACATTGAGTTGTGTTCAGCAGCTTGGGGCGGAAGTAAAAGAAGAGAACGGTAAGCTCATCATTAAAGGAACCGGGCGAGAAGGAATTCAAGAGCCGGCTAAGGATTTAGATTGCGGGAACTCAGGTACAGCTATGAGGCTGCTTTCGGGAGTATTGGTTGGTGCAGGAGTTTCGGCGAAGCTGGTGGGTGATGAGTCACTTTGTGGACGAACGATGACACGTATCATAAATCCGCTCGAAAAAATGGGAGCCCATATTTTGGCTCGAAACAGTGCCTATGCTCCACTTTTTATCAACAGAAATGAGGCGCTGAAACCCATGAAGTTTGAGTTGCCTATTCCCAGTGCGCAGCTTAAATCATGCGTGCTGTTGGCGGGGTTATTTGGGGAAGAACTAACTCAGGT
>TARA_R100000388_G_scaffold94993_1_pt1 | contig 25933 bp, 25 predicted proteins | sample TARA_R100000388 | Tara Oceans TARA_R100000388 (sample SAMEA2620360) | marine metagenome | biome: marine biome (ENVO:00000447); feature: surface water layer (ENVO:00002042); material: "saline water (ENVO:00002010), including plankton (ENVO:xxxxxxxx)" | depth 5 m | reverse complement strand
ACATCTACTTCGCTTTGAGCTAATTTTAGCTCCATTTCATTATACTCAGTAACAGCCTTTAGTTTTTCAGTTTCGGCTGTATCTATCTTTAACTTTAGTTCTAAATTTTTTACATTTTGTTCATGTTGATTTTGAATAATTGCTCTGCTTTTTGTATCAAATGCACTATATGCTCTATAGTCATCTGCCAACAATTTCCTACCAATGGTCGGGTCAAATTCTGTTGTTACATTTCCTTCTTCATCCTTTACAGTAATTATACTTTTGGCAATCGCTTGCCCAACAAGTTCATCTCTGACTATCTTATTCTTTGTTTCATCTAAAGTCAGTTGGTTTATTTCAGTTTGAGTTGCAAGTGCATCTGCCTGAATCTGTGCATTTTTTTCTTTGATATAACTATCAGCACCACCAGATAAAATTAAGCTATCTTGGTAATTAGTTTTACCACTTTCATAGCTATCAAATGCTTTGCCCAATACTCCATCATCCGTCTGTAGAAACTCTAATAACTCTGGATTAGCTTCAACCTTAGCATCGAATGATGCTAGATTTACCTGAGCTTGTTTCCTCTCAGCCTTAGCAGTCTCGTACTTGAGTTTATCCTCTGCTTGTTTTCTTTGAACAGCTTCGGTAACTAAGTCTATGCCTTTTTCTCCTAATCTAGCAGTAGTAGAATAATCTATCCCTGCTAGACCAGCATTAACTCCTCTAGGTTGTTTAATTATAGCCATAATCTAAAATTTAAATTTACCTGCTCTTCTTCCTATAATTGGGTCTGGGTCGTAACTTACTGATGTTTGTTGGCTTCCACCTCCAAAGAGTGTACCTAAACCAGAAGTTAGGCTACCCAAGAAATCAAATGCTTTATCTGCTAATCCACCCTCTCTGGTTAAATCATCATAGTATCCTGAGAATTCATAGTATTTAGACATTGCCTTCTCGAAGCCACTTTGGTCTCCTGTTTGTCTAGCTATTTCAGCTTGGCTTCCATAGCTTCTTAGTGCATTCTGTACTTCTCTGAGTTGTGCCTCATTTCTGTAATTTGTGCTACCTAGGTCTACCATAGATGTAAAGTCTAATACTGGCTCTACAACATTGACTCCTACCTCATATGGAGATTGTCCTAAGAGTTCTTGAGTAACATCTCCTACTACATTTCTTTCTAGACCTGCTAGATTGAATGCACCCTGTTGTAACAGTTGTTCATTTCTAGCTGTGACCTCATCTAAGCCTTCATATGTTTTAAGGAGCTCTATTGGGTCATCTACCCTACCTCTTGATTTAGCAAAATTATATCCAAGAAGTTCAGCCATTGATTGTTGTCTAGTAGATGGTCCTTTGGATGCTCTATCACGCATTCTCTGAACTGACTCTCTTTGAGCCTCTAATGCTTCTGCACCTGCTGGGCTTCCTAGTAATTGTGCTTGGTAATAGTCTTCTGCTGTTCCTTGTAGGAGTTCTATATCTTCTAACCTTTGCTGTTCTCTTAAATCAGCACCCAATGCTAGTTGTCTAGGTGATAGCTCCTCTTGTAAGTCAAGAGATAAATCACCCATAGTGATATTGTATTCACCTAATAACTGAGCCACACGAGGGGATGTTAGTCCTTGTCCTCTAACGGATTCGGCTATCTCCACACCATGGGTCGTACGAATGATATTATATACTGCATCATTCTCTTCTACTTTAAAATCTTCTTCTGCCATTGGTCGTTCTCCTATTATACCACCTCCGTCAATATATATTGGGTCGGGGTCTGTTGTTGGGAATGCTGGGTCATCATCATCTTCTGGTGGAACATTCTCTGGGTCATCATCTGTTTCAAAAATATCATCGGTATCATTGTTGTTATTGTTATTGTTGTCTGGGGCTATGCCTGTACCACCTCCTGAATCTATGACTATATTGGGGTCTCCAATATCTATATTGTCATCATCTAGGGGGTCACTCAGGTCAAAGCCTCCAAAATCATCTTGTGGTGAGCCATCATCAATATCACCTATATCATCGTCATCAGGTCTAACGACCACATCAGGTATATCATAAGGGTCATCTGGGTTTACTACATTATCAGGATTCGTAGGGTCTACAATCTCTTCCTCGAATACATCAGCATTACTATCATCAAAGTCTGTATTAGCCCCTACTCCATCACCATCTGCATCTATAGATTCATCGGGATTTAGTGGGAAAGCATCTGCATTATCACCTACCCCGTCTCCATCTTGGTCTTCAGCCTCGTTGGGGTCATTTGGAAAGCTATCGATGCTATCAGCATACCCATCGCCATCGGTATCAGCTATAAAGTTAGGGTCTTCGGGGAATGCATCAGCATTGTCACCGACACCATCACCATCCGTATCCATAGATTCGTTAGGGTCTTCTGGGAACATATCGGTATTATCACCGATACCATCGAAGTCTAAATCCTCTTGTTCGTTGGGGTCATCAGGAAAGTCATCCAGTACATCACCTACGCCATCACCATCAGTATCAGTATTTTCTAGTGGGTCATCTGGGAAAGCATCTATATTATCCCCAAAACCATCTCCATCCGTATCAACTGTTTCTGATGGGTCAAGAGGAAAGGCATCAGCATTGTCGCCTATCCCATCGCCATCTTGGTCTTCCTGTTCGCTTGCATCCTCAGGGAAATCATCATAAGCATCTGCTAGACCATCACCATCTGTATCAAATCTAGCATCTGCATCCTCAGGGAACATATCAGCATTATCGCCTAGACCATCACCATCGGTATCGATTGTTTCACTAGCATCCTCTGGAAATGCATCAGCATTGTCACCTATCCCGTCTCCGTCTGTATCTATTGTTTCTGATGCATCATCAGGGAACATATCAGATGTATCACCGATTCCGTCACCATCCGTATCAACTGTTTCTGTATCATCCTCTGGGAACATATCGGCATTGTCTCCAACTCCATCCCCATCAGTATCTATGGTCTCCAATGCATCCTCTGGGAACATATCTTCATTATCTCCCATTCCGTCTCCATCAGTATCTATTGTTTCACTAGCATCTTCGGGGAACATATCTTCATTATCCCCCATTCCATCTCCGTCTGTATCTAGCGTCTCATTTGGGTCTAACGGGAAGGCATCGGCATTATCCCCTATACCATCAGAATCTTGGTCCTCTTGCTCTGTAGGGTCATTCGGAAAATCATCATAAACATCTGCTAATCCGTCTTTATCAGTATCGTATCTAGCATCAGGGTCATCATCAAATTCATCTTCATTGTCTCCAAGTCCATCACCATCGGAGTCTATGGTTTCCTCAGGGTCATTAGGGAACATATCTTCATTATCTCCTAACCCATCTCCATCAGAGTCTGTGGTTTCATCTGCATTATCTGGGAACATATCTTCGTTGTCACCCATTCCATCCCCGTCACTATCAACTGTTTCACTAGGGTCGTCAGGGAACATATCTTCGTTGTCACCCATTCCGTCCTCATCGGAGTCCATAGACTCATTGGGGTCATTAGGGAACATATCAGAGTTGTCCCCTACGCCATCAGAATCACTATCAGTAGTCTCGTCTGGGTCTAGAGGGAACTGGTCAGCATTGTCTCCTACGCCATCAGAATCTTGGTCTTCCTGCTCATTAGGGTCATTGGGGAAGTCATCGATGCTATCAGCATATCCGTCATCATCTGAATCAAACTTAAAGTTAGCATCCTCAGGGAAGTCGTCCTCATTATCTCCTAATCCATCTCCGTCTGTATCAGTAGTTTCATCGGGGTCAAGGGGGAACATATCAGCGTTATCACCAACTCCATCATTGTCTTGGTCCTCTTGTTCTGATGGGTCGTTAGGGAAATCATCTATACTATCAGCATAACCATCGTCATCTGTATCATATTTGAAATTTGCATCCTCTGGAAAATCATCTTCGTTATCACCTAAGCCATCACCATCCGTATCGGTAGTCTCTAGTGGGTCTTCTGGGAACTCATCCTCGTTATCTCCGACCCCATCTTCATCCATATCATTCCACTCACTAGCATCATCAGGGAAGGCATCTGTATTATCGCCTATACCATCTTCATCTCTATCAGATGTTTCTCTTTCATTTAACGGAAATGCGTCAGCATTATCTCCCACTCCGTCACCATCGGAATCTGTGGTCTCTGTAGGGTCATCATCAAATGCATCTTGATTATCACCTATACCATCATTATCACTATCAGTAGTCTCTGTAGGGTCATCATCAAATGCATCTTCGTTATTTCCTACTCCATCACCATCAGAATCTAATGTTTCTGTAGGGTCGTCATCAAATGCATCTGCATTATCTCCGACACCATCTCCGTCAGAATCTATATACTCATCAGGATTATATGGGAATACATCTTCATTATCTCCTATACCATCCTTATCCGTATCCTTATCTTCATCAGGGTCATTAGGGAAGTCATCTATTTCATCTGCTACACCATCTGCATCAGTATCTAAATCATATCTCTCGTCATCAGGGAAGTCATCTAATTCATCAGGAACAGTATCACCATCTCTATCACTAAAGTAGTCAGGGTCATTAGGGAAATCATCTTCATTGTCTCCGACTCCGTCTTGGTCACTATCTGTAGTCTCATCTGGGTCTAAAGGAAATGCATCTGCGTTATCTCCGACTCCATCATTGTCTTGGTCTTCAGCTTCTTCAGGGTCATCTGGGAAGCTATCTATTTCGTCTGCATATCCATCATCGTCCCTATCTGAACTAAAGTTGGGGTCTTCTGGGAAGTCATCTGCATTATCTCCAACTCCATCTTGGTCTGTGTCAACTGTTTCACTAGCATCATCAGGGAAAGCATCGCTGTTATCTCCTATACCATCGTTGTCGCTATCTACAGTTTCATTGGGGTCTAATGGGAACTCGTCAGCATTGTCTCCAATCCCGTCACCATCTTGGTCTTCTTGTTCCGATGGGTCTTGTGGGAAGTCGTCATAAACATCTGCTAGACCATCCTTGTCGGTATCATACCTAGCATCAGGGTCATCATCGAACTCGTCTTCGTTATCTCCTAGACCATCTCCGTCTGAATCCGTAGTCTCCGATGGGTCTTCAGGGAACTCGTCAGCATTGTCGCCCACTCCATCTCCGTCTGTATCAGTAGTCTCTGTGGGGTCTGTCAAGAAAGCGTCAGAGTTATCTCCAACTCCATCTCCATCTATATCATCCCATTCTGATGCATCATTAGGAAACTCATCTTCATTATCCCCAAATCCGTCACCATCAGAGTCAGTTGTCTCATCGGGATTCAACGGGAAGGCATCTGCATTGTCCCCAATGCCATCCCCGTCTTGGTCTTCAGCCTCACTTGGGTCATCTGGGAAGTCGTCTATACTATCGGCATAACCATCTCCATCACTATCAAACTTAAAGTTAGGGTCTTCGGGGAAATCGTCTGCGTTGTCGCCTACTCCGTCACCATCAGTATCCAATGTTTCACTAGAATCTAGAGGGAAAGCATCCGAGTTGTCCCCTATTCCGTCACCATCTTGGTCCTCTTGTTCATTAGGGTCATTAGGGAAATCGTCTATACTGTCTGCGTATCCATCACCATCAGTATCAGCTACAAAATTAGGGTCTTCAGGAAAGTCATCACTATTATCTCCTACTCCGTCACCATCAGAGTCAGTTGTTTCATTGGGGTCATCAGGAAACTCATCCAAAAAGTCATAAGTACCATCTCCATCATTGTCTGGGAAACTAAATGTAATTTCATCATCACTATAATCTATATTGGAATATTCACCCTCCATATAATCTACATTAGGGTGAATAGGTCCATCACCACCTTGACCATAGTTTTCCATCTGCTCTACACTTACATTTGGATAGAATTCTTCTTTGATGTTGTCTACATCATCTTTTCTAATGATAAATCCATCACCTAAATCATAATCACCATCTCGTGTTAATAACCACAGGGCAGACATAGCATCTGTATCATTTAATCCATAGATACTATCTCCAAAGTTTGTCTCTAGTGCTTCTTCTATTTTATCTAATCCAGCTTCTGCTAGAGTATTTGCATTTAAATTTTCGGCTAAATTTCCATAACCTTGACTATCATCATCACCTAAAAAGTTATTTAATATATTATTAAATGTATTAACATCTTCTGCATTCTCTAAAGTTTCAGGGTCTATACCATTTTCTTTTAAATATTCATAGAAATGTGCACCAGTCGTTGGTCCTAATCTCTCTGCTATGCTATTTAGCATATCAGATGCCATGATAGGAAATCCTTCTGCATCTTGACCAATAGGCGTAAAGCCAGTAATACCATCAATGATATTTCTAGCAAATAATGGAGAAAGCAGTTTCATACCTCCAGCACCTAACTCTCTCATAAAATCCTTTGCAGGCTCTACCATTTGCTGGAACTTGTTCTTACTTTCATCGTCAGTAAACTGAGAGCTATACTCAGAGAAGTAACCACTATCTATGTAGTATTGTAATCTTTCGTTAAATGGATTTCTAAATTGTCTATCAGCAAACAGTTCTGCTAGGTTTTCATGCCTATCAGTCTTTCCAAAGTCTTGGTCTATAAGTGATATTGTAAACATCTCAGGGCTAAGGAATGGTGCTAGAGCTAATCCCTTGTCGACAACATCCCCAAGCCAAGAATCTTTTGATATATTATTCTCTAAGAATCTATCTACCATTCCTCCAATAACACTAGCTATATTGAGATTAGGAAGGTTTATTCTAATTCTTTCTGCAAGCTCATCATCACCTCCATCCATGACATCCTGAATAGTACCTATAACTGCATTCAATGCCCTCTCAGCGAGGTTAATTGTAGCATTAGCTCCAAACTCTTGCAATGCAAAAGAAGTAGCAGGTCCACCCCCTAGAGAACCACCTAGTAGAGCATCACCTAAAAGAGCTCCTAGTACAGTCCCTCTTGTTTTCTCAGGGTCTTTAGTAAATTGATTATCACCTAATCCGAAGTCAATCTCTGTAGTTTCCCTAAGTGCCTCCTTTATCGCAGTTTCATCAAAGTCACCTCTTCCAAATATGTAATCTAATAGATTATCCTTATCTGCTCGTATATCAGGCTCTCCTGTTTCTGGGTCTATGCTTACTGTAGTAAACTCTCCTCCGTATTCGTCACTTTGGATATACTCCTCTATGGCATCTTGCATCTCTCCGAGGAGTCCATTGTAATTGGGGTCGTCTTCTACTCCCCTTAGGATTTCATTTATTTCTGCCAGTCTTCTATTTATTCTTTCTTCGCTTATACGGAAGTTTCTAAATTTAGCTATATCTAACTGCAACCTCAGCGAGTGCATTTCTTCTGTTAGATTTCTATAGTGTTCATTTAATCTATTTACTTTATCCTTCTTCCTTTCTTCGGGTTGCTCTTGGTAAATATCAAACATCATCGTTGGAACATCAGGAATTTGATAATAATCTAGCATTTCCTCTAGGTCATTTCTTAATTCCTCATTGACGAAGGAGTCATCAATAGTGGGCTGGTCTAGTCCAAACGCATCGAGCATACTATCCCATCTTTCCATAGTGGTTAAATCATCATAATCCAATCGTTGTTCTACTACAGGAAAGTCATCCATGTCGTAGGTTATCTCAGGTTCTCTCGCCTCATCTATCTCTGATATATCTCTGTTTTCTCTCCAAGCCTGAACAGCTTCAGGAGTCATTGAGAAATCTGGTGGGGGAATATCCCTCTCCATATAGTTAGGGTCTAGATATTTTGATGGGTCTACATATCCCTCTTCGCTAAACTCATTCCTAGCTTCTTCTCCACCGATACTATCTAATATGGCATCTGGATTGAAACCCTGATTCTGTAGGTCTCCAAAGAAGCTACTGTCAAAATCAAACTGGTCATTGAAATCATAATCAGGGACGATATTATACATATCATTGAGTTCTTCCCATCCCATATCGAAGCCACTATAATCAGGCTGGTCGGGGAATAAACTGAAATCACCCAATACTAAGTCATCGACATATTCATCTGAGCCAAGATAATCATCATATGGCATCCACCATTCATCTGGTACATCATAACCCTCTTCATAGCCATCATAGCCACCAGTATCACCAAAATTTAGGAAATCGTCTAGAGAACCTTGAGGTCCATTAAAATGCATGACGAATTTCTTATTAACCAAATGGTTAAAAAGAATATCATTTAATTTATATCCTAGACTTTTTAGAAGTTTAAGCATTATCGACCATATGCAACATAGTGAATTAGTGTAGCACCTGCTGTATGGTCAATGACAAGATTCTCTTTATTTAGACTATCTATATAAGCTGTTTGACCTGTTGCGAATGAACCTGTCTTCTCCCATGTTACATTTGCCGAATATACAGCATTGGGGAAATCTGCACCATCAGTAAGTGCACTAAAATCCACAGTAGTTGTTGTATCAGCAGGGTCTGCTGGAGCTATAGCACCTACCTTCATCACTAACCCATTGGGTAGTGTAATAGTTTCATGTCTAGCACCAGTTCCATCAGTAGAACCACCAGCTACAGTAGAAGGAGTAAATCCTGCTAATTTAACTGCATCTGAGTCTACATATGCTTTAATAGATTGCTGTGTAGCACCTCTAGTATTAGAGCCACCAGCAGTATCTGAATTATCTAGCATATCATCATTGTCAAAGAGAACTCCATCTGCCCCTGAACCTCCTATCACTAATAGCGTTTCGGTTACATCAGCAGGGTCTGTCCCACTTAGATTTGCTAGAATTTTTCCATCTGATACTTGCTCTATCTTGCCTACTGTTACTGCATTATCTCCTATTTTTGCTGTAGTTACAGCCCCAGTAGCTAACTGAGTGCTAGTAACTCCACTATCCTTAACCTTTATGACACCAGAACCTATCTCTACAGTTGAGTCATCTGCTGATGCTGAAGTGAGAGATGCCCCTGATATCACCTGATTTAAAGATGTAGCAGTAACTTGGTCATTATTTGCGAATACTTGTGTTGTTGATAATTTGGCTGTCATTATATTGCCCTTTCGTTTGATTTAAATGTTTTTGCTCCAGATGCTTTGAGTATTTTAAACTGAGGTCTACCTGCTAATGGCGTTAGTTTTAACTGCAACCCATATGCTCTGAGGTTTCCTATTCTTCCTCTGAGTGATGTATCCTCACCCTCTGATAAATTAGAACCATATATTGCATTATATGTTCCTAGATTCTTTTCATAGTCTATATTAGTTGTTATAGCATCTATTCTGAAATTCGATGATAGCTCTGGAGAAGATTGTACTTGAATCTCATATGAGTTCCATTTCTTTCTGTCTATCACTTGTGCATTATATTGTCTGGTTTGAATCTCAGAAGCTATAGGAACTGTTTGTTCAGATTGTCCAACTTGGCTAATGATAATATCCATATCACTTGTAGAGCCATCTAGTTTATGTACGCCTCCTAGTGTATTGACAACATATACTGCTCTATCAGAACCAGTACCTGCTACGATTAAATCTTGTATTTTGAAATCTATAGAATTGCCTTGATTGGATGTTGTCCCAACAGAATCTATAGACTCCCATTGTTTATTAAGAAAATTATATATCAGTATAGCATTATTTGATGTAGCCTCTGTTCCATCTTCTGCATTTAATGGAACTGCTAGATAATATCTATTATCGAAATATACTGCCACAGAATTTTCCCAATATGTTTTATTGATTCTTGCAAATGTTGGATTGATAGCTTCGGATAATGGCACTTCATTACCTCTAAGGTTATATAAATCTTGGAAAGATGCACCATATACACCATTATCTGACAAGAATAAAACTTGATTCCCTACCTGCACTACAGACTTTCTAGCAACCAATCCAAGTTCAGATGTAATTAATTGTCTCGTAGTATCTATAAAGTTGATTGAATCTACACCCTGTACTAATGATATTGATTTTCTATTGAATAATAGTAATTTATCATCAGCAAATGAGAATAGACCTACCAGTTTATCATTTACTCCACCTTCTGTAGTACCAAGTGTACCAAATGGTGTATCAAACTTTTCACCTCTTTTGGGGGATGATATGAGGATTTCATCATCTACATTTCTAGCAGTAAAGTTATCTGTTGTAGTTGGCTCATAAAAATATGGGACTATAAGCCTAAAGTTATGTGCTACACCAAATGGTGGTGCTGGCATATGTATATATCCTCCACCTGATGATACTCGACCTATAAACTTAGATGTGATTGAACCTGATGTATCATCTGCATTAGCATAAAAGAAAAAAGTATTGGCATCTACCCTAGTGACGCTAAATGCTTCACCATCTGTTAATGCAGAAGATGATACTACAACTATCTCATCACCTGTCTCTAGGTTATGTCCTGTCTCCGATACAGTTACTTTTCCATTTGTTATGGATGTATTATTAGTGCTACTCAGCATAGCAGGCTGTGTAAATGAACCAGATTCTACTTTAGTAAAAGCAGGAGAGCCTGATAGGTCTCCATCGAACTCTAACGCAGTTTGACCATCTCTGAATATAAATACTCTGTTCAGGGCTTGTACTACATCTACCCTAGATGATATTTGCACACCTGTAGGATATGTTATTTCTGTAGATGATGAGTCTGATATTTTAATAGCATATGCTTTATCATTACCTGCTAGGATGATATATTCTACTCCATCATTGAAAAAGTCTGAATAATTACAACTCCCATGTATTTGAGAGGTAAATGATGCCTGTATAGCAGGAGCTCCTATGGTTGTAGTTCCTGATGGAGTCCCACCAATCCCATCTACTGTGATAGATAATGATGTATCACTAATTCTTGTAGCTATATAATTTCCAGAAACATAATTAGTAACACCAGATATAGCACCAACAAAGATAAGCGTATTATTCTGAACATAGTGGTTAGACCCAAAAGTAATAGTTAATGTTGTTCCAACTAAAGAACCACCAGTAAGTGTATTTGAAGTAAGATTGTTTGATGTAGATGTACTATCATTTGGGTCTCCATATACATAAAATGGCACAGTAAATGCTCTGTTAGCATCCAATGCTAGTGGTGCTTTGGTTACAGTTATTCCTTTTCTTACTTGTGCTATTCCTTCTAGGTCAAATCTAAAATTTTTAGACGAAGTAAGCATACCTGCATTTAAAGCATCTGCTTTTAAACGATTGTTGAATCCAACAAAGCTAGTATCAAAGACATCTAACTGTTGGTCATCAACTGTTCCATATGAATCATATCTAGACATTTAGCACTTCCATCTCTTGAGAGCTAGTGCCTTCCTCGTTGGTCTCCCTTTGGAATCCTTCATAGGACCTTTTACACCCCCCATACGAGCACAGAAAGACTTTTTTCTAGCCTTATCCTTACCCTTGGGATTGGATGATGTTACAGGTGGTTTTAGGTTAGCTCCTGTTTTTCTTTTAAAATAATTTCTTCCAGCTTGGGTTAGTCCACCTTTACTTGATTTGTGTTCTTTACGCATTTCTAACCTTTGCTCTCTTTGTATTGCTTACGAATTGTTTGCCTTGTCTTCCTCCTGCTTTCTTTTTTCTAGCTGTTGAAGCCAAACTGGATTTTGATAAACTTCTAGCTTTAGCCATCGGAAGGCATCTATCTGGATTCTTCTGTGCTTTAGATTTTCCACAAGGTCCTTTGATTTTTCCATCAGTACCTACTCGAACCCAGTTTTGTTTTCTCCATTTGGCTAGTTCTCCCATTATGCCTTCTTTCTTTTTCTCCCGTATGTCCTCGATTTGCAATATTTAGAAGCACCCATATTTGCATATGCAGATGGGTACTTATCATATGTTCTTTTTGCCCATGCTATACCTGCTGGACATATTTTATTGCCTTTACTTTTTTTTGCCATTCTTAGCTACTTTTTTAAGTTTCTTAGCTTGTCCAGCATGAGCCTTACTTGCTTTTTCTAGCTTTCGAGCTACGCTTAGTAGTGTTTTTCGCATTTCTACCTCCTCGTTTTGATGCAGTAATAATATCACCTCTGGTGATTTTCTTTTTATCTCCATACATTGAAGCCAGTCTTTTTTGGGCTGGTGAATATTTACTATATGGCATTATACTTTTCTCCTTTTAGTATTAATAACATTGGGTCTTTCTTTAGCACCCATGCATTTTGCACAACATCCGTTTTTGTGCATTACATGGTTCTCCCTTGTGAACGCATCATTCTAGCACGATTACCCATAGGTCGTCTAGGTCTTCCAGCACTCATGACAGTTGGTCTAGCACCTCTCATGCTTGTCATTCCTCTAGCACCTCTAGCACCTCTAACGGGGGGCATTCCTCTGCCCATAGCACGAGCTCCACGAGCTCTACGCATAGCCCTAGATTCCATATTTCTTCCCATAGCCATTACTTTCTGCCTTTCTTCTTGAGCATTGCACGACCTTTTGCTTTCGCCTTATTAGATGGGCGACCTACTTTACTTCCATATGTTCCTTTTCCAAATGGCATAATATTTTCCTCCTTATTTGATTGATGATGAACCAAAGTAGTATCCTACTATGGCTAAAACTGTTTGTCTCACTTCTGGTAGTATAACATACCCTTCAAGTGTTTTGTATGATGTAGTGTCAAATAATCCAAATAAGAATGTGTTAGATGTACCAACAGTAATTCCTTCTGGACTATGTGCTAGAATAAATGGTGCTACAACGACTGCAAATAATACAACACATACAATTAGTCGTCTTACCCATTCTCCTCCTCGCTTTGAGGCTTTATCATGACTAGCATCGGCTACCTCCTGCTTTTGAAGCATTGACTGTATATTAGTCTGCTGTGCTTGCACAAGAGAACCTATGAGCTTAAAAATAAAGCCTGAAAATCCACCCCCTAAGAGGGCTATAAGTTCAGTTGTCATTTCTTTAATATATTAATTATTGATAAAGTGGCGTGAATAATTGTGGCTAAGGATGCTATAGATGCTAGTATTAAACTAATATCCATTAATCCCCAAGATGCTAAAACTCCCATAAATGATATTCCTAATCTGTTAAATAAATCTTGCATTAGTTTGTCATCTCCAATACTACAAGTCTGACTTGTTCGCTTTGTTGATTTGTATTTCCAAATTTTGCTACCCTTAGAGTATCGACATGAAAATAATAATCTTGTCTCTCAAAGATAGGATGACCTAGTGGTTTACCATCTGCTCCATCATTAAAACTTGGGTCACTTCCATCTAGTGTCATTCTAAGTTGTTGTTTTTTAGCTCTATTGACAGATGGAGATAATACTTGCACTTTACATACTCTAGTTCTGCCTGCTATATCTGTATGATTGAGAAACTGTCTAATAATATGTTGGTCATAATTAGAAACGAACTCACGGAGATGCCTACCATCATTAGCCCTTTTAGGTCTATTTGTGGCTACAAATCCAGACACCTTATTGACATCGTATGAGTTCATACTAATTTGTCATTTCTGTCAGGTACATAGTAGCTGTTGCCGAATTACCTGTTGTCTTTTTGAATTTAGCTACAGCGATGGCATTAGCATTAAAATAATAGCTATTACCTGCATAAAGCCTGTGCGATGTTGCATTTACTACATCGCTACCATCTAGTGTGAAGGAGATACCTCCCCCGTATACTGATATATATACAACCTTTGTATCTCTACTAAAGGCTGTAAATTGATATTCATCACCAGAACCAGTACCTTCATGTGGTATAGCGATTGATTGAGCAGATGCCCCCTGAGTGGGTACATTATATCTGTTTACTACATAAGTGTTCATATTTATCGTGATTGTCTATTAATATATGTTGAAAATTTTCTAGTAGCATTATTGCTATTGCTTATTATATCATTCCTTTCAAGTTGTAGGTCTAGCGAATCTTTTCCGATTCCTTCTTCTACTATAGCCTTCTGGTGTTGCCCATCCATTCTCAGGAAGTCTGCATATGTAGCATGAGCGATAAATGCAAAGAACTCTTCAGGAACTTTTTCGGTTGATGTTAAATAATTACTACTTGTAGTAAATGGAGTAAAGGTATGCTTATAGGTTACAAATGCATGATTATCTGATGCATTGCCTACATTTAATATATGAGCTCCCTCTTCATCTACATAAAAATCATATTCCAAAGATGATTCATTAACCAATGCTTGCTTTCTATGTATTCTTAGAAAGTCACCAATAACATCTTTCTGCATCGTAGCCGAGCGAAGGTTCTCATTAAATGGTATGATAAAATCATGTCCTTTAAATACAAGATTTCCTTCTACAGGTACATTGAGGTCATTATCTTTCCATTCTCCCAAATGAGCATATGGAACTTCCTTAGTAACATCTGCGATGTTATCATCACCATTGATATCTATACTTTGGTATAAAACACCACCGACTCTAATAATTGATGAAATTTCATTTGTGATGGGATTAGCTACACGATAAACATCTCCAGAGCTAAAATTGAGTCTAGCTTTTGATAAAACAAAATCGCCATCATAAACGCCTGCATCCTTCCATAGGAAATATGTTCCAGATACACCAGCCTCTAGCTCATCTATTGTTGAGTATGCAGGAGAGCCATTATACATTCCTATCCAAAAGAATTTTTTAGTAATGCTCGATGAAGCAGGTGCTAATGCATTACCAGATGCATTAAATGTAATATCATAATATCTAGGTTGGAAGAATCTTTCTTCCGATGGAACTAGATATCGAACCCAATTTTGGGACATATTATATGCTTGAAAATATCTACGATTTATAAATCGAGATATATCAGCTTGTTCTTCGGTTGTAAATGCATTAACACCAGCTAATGATTTAACTAGGTTAAATAAATCTCCATATGTTCTAGTTTGCATTATATTTTATTAGGAGATAAATCCGAAAACTTCTTGTTATAATATTTTAAAAATTCTTTAGAATGCACAGTATCATGTCCATACTTTGATGTAAGACGGAAGAACTCTCTAGCTGGCATTGTAGCTACGCACTTACCCAATACAGGGTGGGTCTTACCCTTGTGCTCCTGTGCTTCCTTCCGAGCGATTCCAACACGCTCTTGTTCTGTACGCCTTTCAATCTCGAAACCAGTTAAGATTTCTTTCATGAAAGCCTCTTCTACCTCACCATCTGTAATACTTCGAGGTATATCTGTTATTATATCAACCATAGTATTAAAAGCAGGGGGCTTTCGCCCCCTACGAAATTAATATTTTAGGATACTGTTACTCCAGTTCCGTTGTTTAATATTCTGAATAATATTACAACTTCTCCAGCAGTAGCTTCATCCATACCAGCACCAGATGGTGTGAACTCAATATCAATGGTATCATCTGCATTGAACTGATGTCCTTTTGCAGTTGAACCTCCAATAAGTTTTGCACCATCATTCCATGCACGATATGTAGTACCATCAAATAGGTCGAAATTATCGATGAAATCATCAATAGTTCCAGCACCATCTCCTCCATAACCGATGTCTAAACGAACATCAGAGATAGAGCCACCTGTGAAAGGTGTGATTCGATGTACTGCAACATCTGTAACGATACTTCCAGCAGGAACAGCATATGTTTTTACTGTACCAGCAGTAGCTGTATCACTAGCAAATGTAGCACCATGCTTGAAGGTAATGCTATGTGTAAAGCCTTGTAAGGCTGATTCATTAATAGTTAATTGTGACATAGTAATTTACCTCCTTATTATTCTGTGATTTTTCCGTGTGCTTGTGGGTGATATACTCCTAAAGTAAGAGAGCAATCAACATAACCACGCTCACCACCACCTAAGTTAGGTAGACGAGTTGAGCCCATTGGGATTAGTTCATGAACACCATAGTATTCAGGATTAACGATATAACCATCATTGAAGGCAGAACCACCAGCAAGAGTTGCAGGAGCAGTATCTGGATTCATGTTGACGATTGATACACGACCGAAGTCAGACTCATAAATCTCAACGCTTAACTTAATGGTTGTTGACTCACCATTGTAATTTACATTACGAAGTGATGAATTACCATTACCATCGAAGTTAGTACCTGTTCCAACGAAACGAGCAAAGTTAGAGATTGTCTTACGAAGACCTGTATCTGCAACTAATGTTAGGTTTTGTGTAGAACCAGTATGACGATAGATTGTTGAAATGATATTATTCAAATCGGACTCTTGGAATGCAGACGCACTAGATGAGCTAATGTCAAAAACTTGACCAGCATCTGGGCGATATGAACTTGGTGTTGCAGGAGCACTATCTGTTTGTTCAGTAGTTTGAATCCATTTGCCTAAGCCACGCATTTTGTAAGGAGTGCCTGCACCATTTTCGATTTGTGCATCACCAGTTCCAATAAGAGTAGCCTCAACATCTCTTTTAAGTTCACGAATTGCTTTAGCCTCAGCTTGTGCTATTTTCGCAGGACCTACAGAATCTACAGCATCTTGTAAATCAGATACCATGTAATCTCTACGGAACTTTTGAACATAGTTACCAAGACGAGCACGACCACTAAATTTGTCGGTGAATGTTGATACATCAGCACCTTCTGAGATACCTGTAGTTACAGGTGATGCTAATTCGTCAACTGTCCACTCAGCAAATGTAGCACTAGCTTTCTGCTTTGAAGCAGATGAAAGGACTGGTGTTTCCTCTGGTGCGAGAATAGTTAAGACATCTGTCAAATCCTCACGATTGGAAACAGCAGAACCTGTATTTGTAGTGTCAAATGTATTTGAAAATGACATAATTATATACTTTCTATTTTAACGATTATTTAACTGTTTTGTTCTTAGAGCTATAAAATCACTAATATTGCCATTTGATTTATATTGTTGGCTAAGATTCTGTAGAGCCTTAGCTGATACTGTTTCAGTTTTTTCAGAACGAGATGCAGTTGGTCCACCTTTTGGTGGTGTTAATGTTGGGGACTTAGTACCACCCTCCGTTATAGGTTTGCGACCATACATAGATTGTGTAGCATGAGCTAAAATGTATGGCATTTGTGCACCTAATTCAGGATTTCTTGTTAGTGGGACTAACCTTCTATCATTCAACATAGCCTCGTATTTTTGATTTAACTCATTCTTTTCATCTCCAACCCAAGGTAATTCCTTCTTTGCTTTTTCGATAAGCTCCTTCCGAACCATTTGTGATTCATGAGCTTTTTTGATTCTATGCATCTGTGCAGGGATAAACTTTTTGAGCATATCTTTTGAGTGCTTTAGGCTTTTTCTGACATCTGCTTTAGTAAGTTCTTTTCCCTTAACTTCAGCAATGACATCATTAACTCCATAGTCACCCTTCTCAAATAGTAAATCTTCTGCCCAATCGATTACCTCTCTAGCAGATTTAGCCTTAGCTTGTAACTGCTTAGGGTCTTTTACCTTAGCTAGTGGATTGTTTTTTACGACTGGAACTTCTTCAGCTTGCTTTTGTTGCATTTCACGCATTTGGGCTTCCATTGCCTGCACACGCTCTTCTGCTTGCTTTCGCCTAGCTGTAAGTTCACCAAATCTAGCTACTGCACGACTTCCGAGTTTCTCAGATATTTCTCTGAGCTCCTCATCGGACATCTCCTCTAAATTAAACTGTGAAAGAGCTTCTTCAGAAACTGGTTCTTGTATAGACTCCTCTGTGTCACTCTGCTCCACATCGGCTTCTACATTTTCACTAGCTTCCTCAACAACTGGGGTCTCCTCAGATGAGGGTGCTTCTTCAGCGACCTCTTCTCGGTTTCCCAAGCGTCTGTTGACAAAATCAGACGCTGACATATTTGACTGTTCCGTAGGATTTATTTTACCTGTTTCCTCGACCACAGGAGTGATTTCTTCTGACATAATATTTTACGCTATTAACGCCCAGCGATGGCGATGTTTATATTTTAACATACTGTGCAACCCCTAGTTGATAAACTGGCTATGCCTCTTTTTTAAATCAGCATATTTGCACATTACTAGGATTTGGTCATAGGTTAAAATCTTACCAGATACTTGTTGTATTGTATCCGTATCAGCTTGATGTAACTCAGCTATAGACTCCTCACGGAGTGTATTTAAAAACTCAAGAAACTGTGCGAACTGATGATGATTAGATAAGTCGTTTAATATTTTTTCTATATCCATTATTGCATATTTTGTGTATTCATTCTACCCATTTGTGCAGGGTTTGTTCCGATTCTACCAATCTGTGCATTTTGTGCTTGTTGTTGCATAAATTGATATTGACCAACATATTTTTCAAAACGAGCTCTGAATGATTCGTCAGACTGTAGTCTTTGTTGTATATCAGGCTGTTGTGCATAATTCTGAATAATCTGCATTGCGATTCCTGCACCATTAGGTCTAGCAGGAACTTCAATACCAGCAAAGATTTTTGCTAGGTCATCGGTAACATTGTCTAGCATCTCTTGTTGTGCAACCTCAGCAGGCTGTAAGATGCTATCTGCTAATACTGGGTCTATGGCATTTGCCATAGCCTCAAGTAAGAAGTCAATATTAATTCTATTGCTTCGGTCTAATCCAGTAAGATTTACAATTTGTTGTAACTTTTTCTCCTGAATCTCTGGGTCGTTATTTAATACATCATATGTAATAATAACATCATAGTTCTCATTGGGGTCTCCCTTACTGAAAGTCTGTGCTTCTGGTGCACCCGTTACTTTAAAGAATACGGAATCAGGTCCAAATCTTTGGAAACACTTAAAGCACATCTTTAATACTTGTGCACAATGCTCAAGGTATTTATCGACTAAAAACTGTCTGCGAACCTTAGATAATGGATTCTGAATATCCAATCCAACTAAACTATCGGCTTGCATCTCAAGTGTAGATTCAATCTCGATAGAACCATTAGGTGCTGGGGGCGTAGGTCCAAACTCTAAGTCACCCTTTCTACGATATGGTATCATTCTAGCTGGTCCATAATCCGTAGGGGCTTGACCTATTGGGTGCAATATCGGAGGTAAAGTAGCCAAACTGTTCCTGTCTATTCTGGAGTCTCTTTCTACTTTAACTTGATTTTGTATCCCTCTTAATAAATCAGGAACAGTTGTGGTATCATAAAGTCTTTTGCTATCTTCTGATAATTTGGTTACAATAACAGGATAGTCCTCATAACCATTAAGTAATTCGAACTTAGCATATCCCTGTACAGTATTATTACCATCGAACTCTTTATGAAATACAGTTTCATATATACCTTCAGAGCCATCATCCTTGTCGACTAGACGCTGATATCCATGTACGATTTCAATAAGTTCATTAGCCTCATATGCATTGTCGGTAAGAGATATACTTCTTCTACCTTCTTGCTCCCTTTCGATACTATCAATATTTACGCCACGATATTTAGATATCATGAGCTCAACAAATCCTGCATCCCATCCATCTGTGATAACCTTATTCTCTAGTTCTTGTGCTGTATAGTATGTTCTCCAAAAACAATATGGTGCTCTCTGTGGGTCAGTTACATATGGGGGAAAGAAGAAGTCACCATCAGGGGCTAGTGTTCTAACCTCTGGTGCATCTATCTGTCGTCTAACAATCGGAAGGTCAGCAAATCCAGTTTTACGAAGTTGCCTCAATGCTTTTCTAGCTTTCTTCTCATTTAGATTAACAAAGAAGGTTTGCATCATATCTATGACCATATCCTCTTTATCTTCATCTCTCATTGCATCACCAAGTTCTGGTGCTAATTGCAATATCTGAGCTAAGTCTAGTTTCTGTATGAATGTCCTATCTTCTCGTAGCCATCCGACATATGTAATTAAAATACCTCGCTCTAGTAAATAGTTAGCACCTAGCTCCATCTCTTTGTAGAATCTAGGTATATATCCAGAACTAGACATCCATTTCAAAAAGCCAGATACCATCTTTGCTCTTGGTATATCACCTACGCTAACAGGAAAGGCTTTTACATTAGCCCTCTGTAGCGAAGTAATAAACATAGATACAAGACGAGTAATTCTTTCGTCAATAGTATGAGCCTCCATATCGGATGCACCTTCCCATGGAAATGCGTCTGCTCCATGTTTTCTGTGGTCACGAGACTTACCAGCCCACCAGTTACGCCTATCATCATATGATGTTCGACATAAGTCAAAGTATGCTTCTAGTTCGGTGACTGTTTCGTCATATGCATATCTCAATGTAGGAACATCTGGCTTCTCACTAAGATATGTCAGAGAATTAGAAATATTATCGTTGTCCATTAGCCTATAAGTATATCATACATATCAAGTTATTTTTGTGGTTCATATATTGATGGTGGTGGAGCATACTGATAATGTTGTATGCCATCCTCTACATATGCATCTAGATATATGAATTTACCTACCAATAATCCACCTCTAAGAGTATATGGAACTCTTACAGGTACTTTCATTGGTATCTCCTTTATATATACCATAACGAATCTAGGGTTAGGTGCAACGGATAATACTTTGCCCCTATATCGTATGGGCATTGGACTATGAGCATCGAGGATTTCTTGACCCTCTTCATTAATCCAAGTATTCTTTCCTTTACCTGTAACCATATCTTCGGATAGTTGATGTACTACGATGTTATAGGCTTCTTCAAATTTTACGCCTAATTCATCTGCTATTTCTTTTAATCTTTTTTTAGCCATTAATATCCTCCTTTGCCTCTTATCGTTGTGACGAGACTATGTTCATCTTGATGGTCTGGTCCATCACCACCATTTGCCATACGGAGGTAACGAATCAAATCAAAAAAGTCTTTTAGTGCTTCATCATTTTTGCCATTGGAGTTATAGTTAATAATACTATCTATCAGATTGCCACAATCCTCGTGGATGTAGCACATAGGTTGATTGGACATATCTATCTCCACATTCGGATTGTAGCTAAACCAGTCATCTAGTGAAGCAATACCAACTGCTTCCATTCTACCATCCGATGGGACAAAATTCATCCCATAGTCATAGAATGATGTGAAGAGGTCATCATTGTCCTCATTCTGTCTAGCGAAGTAACGACTATCACCTATACGCTCAAATACTTCTATATCTAAGTCTTCTTCTATCTGTTTAAAGAGATTTACATATCCTTCAATATTGTATCCAATTTTTTTAGAAGCTGGACCATATCGCCACTTAGGTTCTCCGAATATTGCCCATTCACCATATGTATTCCTATCAGGGAATTCACTCCTAATATAGACCTCACCTTTAGCATTAACTCCAGCCCAAATTGCTGAATAGTTTCTAGCTCCTGCTGGGTCGACCACCTGATAACAAGTATATTCTCGTTTATTAGAAATATTTGGAAATCGCTTTCCATACTTATTGGGCTTATCAGATAGTACATTGATTTCGGGGGTGAACATCGGAAGAAGCGATGTCATCGATTTGACGGGTACGCCATATGCTCTGACAAGGATTTCTTCCTCGTTTTTGTTTTTTAAGTCTTTAGCTATTCTATCATACCCTCCAAATGGATTTTCATCTGTATGTAGATAGCATATAGATGCATCCATCTCTGGACTATATTGTTTGACTGGTAGTGGTCTCTTTAGGAGTTCTGCCTCTCTAGTCTCTAAGGTTTCTGCACCCCTGAGATAATCAGAGATAAATGGCGTATAGCCATCAATAGGCGTAAACCCTATCAGCAACTTAGAGTCTCTGGTTGCAAGTCTGAATCTAAGAGTATTAACTAGGGTAGCATCCCCAAGATACTCATCAAGCCATGCACCTATATTGAGATACTTGGGTTGTTTGAAGCCAAACTCGAAACCCTCAAGTATTGTCTGATTGTTAGTAAATTGTGTATAAGTCTTAAAATCTACCCTAGTCTTGGTATCTGGGAAAATGAAACTAGACCCTGTGAATCCATTCTGCATAGAGTAGTTGATATATCCCTCTATGCCCTTAGTCTTCTTCTTGAACTCTTTAGGCATCATTTCCCATATAGCAGACTGTTGAACCTTAACAGATGTATCAGCATTCTGACTGAAACATACTATATGTCCATTTTCCGATTTGGTAACAGCCTCCATAACTATCTTAGCACAGCCAGTAGTTTTACCACTTCTATTACCACCGAGTGTTAAACACTCATTATACTTAGATAGCCCATCTCGTATTCTATCCCAGCCATTTAAATCAAAGCCATGATATAGTGGATTATCAATACTATCCTTTATTCGCTTCTCGTGAAGTCTATGCATCTCTGATAGAAGCTCTGGGTCATTCTTGAGTAAGAGTAGTATATCCTCGTCAGAGGGGGTATCTAGGAATGGGTGCTTTGTAAATACTATCTCCATTACTCTTCGTCTTCCTCCATCTCTATGACTAGCTCTATATCATCTTTACTCATTTCATTAGATGCCTCTTTGAAAAGCATCTTGCCTATATAGTATTGTGAATAATCATATTCTAATACTTCTTCTTCATCTAAGACGACTACACCAAAATGCTCGAAATGCTCTGATAGTAGAGAGCATATTTTCTTAAATGCATCTTTCTGATGTTTATTGAATATCTTCGCCATCGATTATCTCTGCTTCCTTGATTTGTTTAAGTCTTTCTTCTACTGCCTTTTTGGTATCTATATAATCATCTTGCGTATATATCTTTCTCTCTTCTGATATAGAGGATACCTCTCCACGGGCTGTGAGAGCCTCTCTAGAGGCATTTGCCATAGCTATGGATAAATCCTTCAAATCTCTGATTGAGGGCTCTATATCACCACTCTCGACCCTTGTACGGATATTGTCCACTAAGTCTTCTGATAGTGATGTCATATTGATATAGTTCTTAGCAGATAGCTTGCCACCAAGCTCACGGAACTTGTTCTTATAATCTGCATAGTCTACCAATGTATTAATGATAGTCTCTCTATCTATACCATACTTACGAACCATAGATGTCTGAGATACACCCGTAGAGAAGAGATATAGTATCTTAGCTACCTTTTCTGGGTTATACCTAGATAGAGACTTAATGCCCTCTATCTCTTTTTGTTGTGCTATATCTTGTATCGCACTATTTATCTCTGAGCTTAATGTTTCCTTTTCAGACATAGCATTTTCCAATATGGGAAAACCTATACCCTATGTATATATATGTCAATAATAAAATAAGTATAGGTCTTTCTTTTTTGGAATATGAGTATTTAAGCCCTATCGGAAGGAATTTTTTTTAAACCCTAGTTGATATATAAATATATACAAAGAGAAAAAAAAATATGACCCCCTCCTCCCATCAATAAAATGTGATATTTTTATTGATGATATTTGTATGATATAAATATCATTCAGGATATCCTGATTCTTTATCCTGATTGCTTCGTTTTTTATCCTGAAATAAGTTTTTCGTCCGATATCGCTTCGGATATGAATTTTCTTAGGCTAGTGCGAACCCATTTAGGGAATGGATTTAGCTAGGTTTTAGCAATGAATAGATTTAAATATGCTCACAATCGCACAAAATTGGCTCTAAAAACGCCTTTATATCATCATATGATAGATTACATATATCACACCATAAAAACGCCTTTAAGCTATGTTTTTGTAACGGCACGAAATAAAACAATAAAAAACCCATATCGAATTGAATCAATACGGGTTTCGAATGGTTATATCCTTAGAATCGATTTAAAGCATAGTTAAAGCGATTAAGAGAATCAATCCGACTGTTACCATTGAGCAAACAACAATAAGAGCGTTTTCGACTGTTTTCATTCCACCTTCCACAATGGAATTTATATCTTCATTTTTTTTATTTTTCATATTAGATTTTTGTTTTTTGGATTAGATGTTTCACGATTCGTTTTGATAATGAAATCGGGTTTCGGTCAATGAATGTTTTTGTAAAATATCCATTACAGTTTTTGCGAACTTGTTCAATATCATTTTTGTTAGGAATGCAACAAGCTATTAAATCGATTCCTTGTCTTCGATATTGGATTTCATTCACGATATTACCCGTTAAAAATCCATCGGTAAAAAGCAAAACGACATCACTAGATTTTACCATCGGGAAAAATCTTTTAAGGTTATTGTCTAAAGCTTCATGTCCACCTCTTGGTTGAATCTTCATAATGTCTTCAACTGAATGCTTATTGAGCAAATACCCGTAACCATCCATTGAAAAAATTAGATTAGCTTTGATGATATTTTTATCACTCAATCTTTTGAAAGCTGAAATGAATTCTCTTCCACCATTTCGAAGAATTGTATCATCCATTGAACCCGAATAATCTATCAAAATAGTAATAGTCGGAATTCCTTTTTTGGATTTGATTGAGCGAAAACTATTTTCCATTTTCGCAATCGCATTTTTCAAATGGATTCGATTTCCCGATGTCGCTAATCGGTTGCGATTTCTCCCGAAATTTTTGCATAAACTTTTTAATTGTTTTGCAATGGTTTCGGAATAACGAACATCGCTTTTTGAATAGTTGTTAGAAAGTGGTAAATCATCAAAATTGCAGTTTGAAGAATCACCATCATCATAAACAGATTTAAACTTTTTTTCGATGCGAGTTTCAATCGGTTCAAAGTTTTCATCCTTTTTTCCATTGATGATATTTTCTCTTTCATAAGAAACGGGTAAATCATTCCCAAAAGTTAGAATGAAATCTTTCAAGATTGGTATTAAATCGATTGAGTTTTCGCAGTTGCAAGCCATATCATAGAAATAAGAAATCGCTTTTCTAGTAGCCATTGATTTGAAAACTTTACCACCTTTGTAAATATCAAAACTGGGTTTCAATTTTGCAAGCTTAACGACATATCGAATTGAATGATTTGTCTTCGAATTTCCTGCATCGGTTCTAATAGCAACTTCTTTATGTTTAAGATTTAGAATTGCTTCCGATGCTGAATCGCAATCGCTTTCTTCATCCATATATTTGAACCAAAATAATTTGTTAAATGATGGATAGTTTTTAACGATTAAATATTCGATGCGACAATCTTCGAAAAGGTTGAATAAACCGAATGGAATTTGCTCTTTATCTAATTCATTTACTACATCCATATTTCGACAAGTAAACAAAGCGTGACCGATTTCGTGACGAATAACATTCTTAATAAAATCAATCGATTCCTTAACGCTTCTTTGAGTTTTCTTTGAAGCGATATTAAGAAGATTTTCCGATACTTTTATTTGATGGATATTCTTTGAATTATCATAGCTCCAACAAGCAGTTTGAATATTATTATCAATATCGAATTTAAACTTTTGTTGAAAGCAATTAGACCTTGTATCAATGAATCTAACATGATTCAAAAAACCACCTTTACGGGTTTTCGTTTTGCGATAAGAAACTCTTCTCATCGCTTTGATTATTTGATTGCGAATTGATATCATTTTTAAACTTCCTTTGATTGTAATTTATTGAATAAATCAGTTAGTGATTTAACCGAATCTTCTAAGATATTTCCCGAATCCGAATCCCACAAACAAATATCATTTTGTATTCCTAAATCGGGAGATTGTATAAACCGAATAATGTCTTTTGTTGAACCATCACTTGAATTGATTGCATTTTCTAAAAAGCGAAAATCACAGGCGAATTGAAGCGAACCATCTACAACCATTTTTCGGGTTTCATCAATTAATGATGCGAACCATTCCGAAAACTTTTCGATATTAGAATCATCGCTAATTTCAAAACTTCTAACGATTGCTTCAGTTGTTCGTTTTGCGAAATCAAAACTATAGTCGATTCTTATTTTTTTGAATCTACTCCAAAACGCTTCGATAGGAATATCACTTGTTAAGTTTGCTCCTCCGATGATATGCAAATGTTTAGAATTTGCTTCGATGGTTTCGAGTGTATTTCCGATATTATTTCGAGTGGTCAATCTATACCATTTTTCGGTTTTGCCATTTACAGTTTTTTTGAACCCGTTAAGGAATGTTAGCATAAACGATTGAGTGGATTCATTCCATCGTAAGCACTCATCGAA
>TARA_R100000388_G_scaffold28377_1_pt1 | contig 26640 bp, 34 predicted proteins | sample TARA_R100000388 | Tara Oceans TARA_R100000388 (sample SAMEA2620360) | marine metagenome | biome: marine biome (ENVO:00000447); feature: surface water layer (ENVO:00002042); material: "saline water (ENVO:00002010), including plankton (ENVO:xxxxxxxx)" | depth 5 m | reverse complement strand
ATTAACCCACTTATCTTGCATGATCTAGAATGGCAAATCATCTTCTGTTAAGTCGCCACTCTTAGCAACTTGTTCATCAACCTTATCGCTTAGACCTGCATTTGGACTAACCCAATCATCATCATTTGGTGCGTCAAACGTAGGAATAACAAATGAATCTGCTCTTGGTTTCCAATCTACAAAAGAAAACTTAGCTTTGTGAAATTCACCATATTTGCCTTTTACAGTTTCAAAACCTTCATATAAAAAACATGGTAATTCAGGACTTTTTTCAGCTTTTTGATTCCAACATTGCGACAAAATGTTTAGCATAGTTTGATACTCGTTGACACTAGGTCTTTGCCATAATAAAGGCTTATCCTCTACACCATCAACCATAACCCAAATAGAGAAGGCTCTTTTCCAACCATGTCCTGCTGGTGGTTGTGATTTAGCACCAACAACATCATCCCAAACAAACTCATAGCCACCCTCATATCTTCCCCAACCTGTTTGTAAGGTTTCAAGATCAAGTTGCATATATTTAAACTTACATTCCTGATCTGCAAGCTTAAATTGTTTATCCCTACTGATAAATTTAAGATAAATTGAATTATCTGATTCTTGTAGTATTTCCATACTTAACTCTCCTTTTTAATGAACTACTTTATTAGCAGTTATTATTTCATATTCAGCTATCAGGTAAGCAGTATTGCTTTCCTTCCAACTCCCAAAATCTTCTATGACTATGCCTAAAAAATCTGCTCCTCGCTTGAGCTTACAATATTCGTCCCAACAGTATTTATCAAAAGCAGCATCATAATTGATTATTTCTTCCATGACTGAACTTCGTATTTAAGAATATCTAAAAACTCCTCAAAAGAAGTGAAGGCAACAGGATGATGATACTCACTATCGCTTATATTTGAGTTAATCATACTTAGGGGGAACGCTACTCTAATAGGTAAGTGGTTAAACTTAAAAATTAGAACAGGTGTATTGTCATCTCCTGCTGCTTCACAAACTTGTCGCCACCATTTGTCTTTGTACCAATTATTACTACTTCTAGCATAGTTTTTACATTCAAAATAAATGTAGCGTAATTTTAAATCTGGTTGATTCTTTTCCTGATACTGATTGAGGTTTCTACTAACTCTATCGTCTAAATGCGTTGTCTCAAGCATCGCATTAATCTTCTTTGCACATTCTCTCTCAAAAGCTGCTCCTTTGGCTCTAGCGTTTACCATCTAGAATCCTCGTTGTCTTAACAACACTTGTACCATTAGCAAAGTTGGTAAATTCATGTACCAGAGTTTTATCCTCTAAATCTCTTGACCAACCCATCGCTGTAATCTGTTTTGCCTTTTTCTCTTCTTCTAACCTAAGTCTAGCTTTTGCTACTTGTTCATTAAACTGTGTCATAACCCCTCCACATCAAAATCAACATTGACCAAATCATGCTTAACAGAATTTATACCTACTTTTAAAAAGTATTCTGCAAGTTGCCCCATTGGTTTACCTGTTTGTGCTGATAGCACCTTGAGTTCTTTGTGTACATCTTTGTAAACCCAAACTGCTTCCTTGCCTATTTTCTCCATAGCTTCCTCATCAATAAAATCTGTAAAGTTAGTTTTCATAACCTGTTAATGCATCATACATTAATATATTCATATCTTCTAATCATCATCCCTATTTAACATATAAATTATGCAAGACATAAGTGCAACTCCTAACGTGCTAAAGATCGCTAATAAAATGATTGTCAATATCTCTTTCATCTTACTTTTCCTATATAATCAAGACTGGGTATCAGAAAACTCTCCAACATCAACTCCTCCATTTGATTTATTCTGATACCCTCTTAATATTTAAAGTTTTCCTTCTAACGCTGTAAGCTTCTTTAGCAGGAACAACCTTTTCCTCTTTAGCTTTGTAATGTGTCATACCCCAATTAATACTAAATTCACCAACTTTTGCCTTACTATGATTACCCATTGCTTCCATCAACTTCGCCATTGCGTTCTGTTTGCTCGCCTTTGCGTTCTTGATAGTTTCATCGCATAACATGATTTGCCTTGCGTGATCCTCATACAGCTTGTCAAGATCAATCACTTCGTCTTCTGTAGCTTCAGGATGCACTAGCACGCCATCATTCCGCTTTTCATCAAGTAGTTCAAAGGGAAAGTAATCCTCTTCTTTTACTCTTCTATTCCAATCCTCTACTGCTACTCTAAGCTTATCTGCAAAAGCAGGATCACGCTTATAGACAAACAAGCGGAAATCTGTAGATTGATATAACACAACTAATAATCCCCAGTCTACGCTTGCACACTCCATTTGTGCCTGCATCTGTAATACGCCACGCCATAAAGCAGGTATATTTTCTGCATAGTCTCTTGTACATTTGCACTCAACCACGCCTTGTCCATCTAGTTTCACCTCTGTTGCATCTGGTAAATATATACCTCTGCTTACATCCTCTTTGATTACTAAATTATCTGCATGAGCCAATCCATCTAATGATGCTTCAAATAATAGATATGGGTGTTTAGCTACTACACTAATGTTAGTTTGTATATCCGTCATACCTAATCTTTCGCATCCTTCGCTGATAAGAACAGGCTCTAGCACATCACCTGTTCTCTGTATGTTAGTTTGCTCATACCTAGTTAGTTTTCCATGCTTTGCATCTATGCACCTTTTAAGTGCTTCATTTCTTGAACCATACTTATACTCATTAAATAAGTAAGGTGCAATAGATGCAGTAGCTATATCATCTCTAGTTAGTTTACCGACCATTAGTTACTCCTTTCAATTGCAAAAAAACCAAAACCAACCTTACCTCTAATGGTATATTTTGATCCATCAGTAAATCCCCATACAGCTATTTTATGACTATCTTTAAGATATTCCTGTTTATCCTTGCCTGTAACGATTGGGATTTCTTCACCACCAAAATCTATACCTGAATCGTAATTAACCATAATATCCGCCATCATTAATCTTTACAGACTTGATGTAGCTACGCTTACCTTTAGCAAGTTCACGCAACATTCTGATTTTAGCTTCATCATAATCTCTATACCTAGCGATCATTTTAAAGTCTTGCCTATGAGCATTTTTCTTAGGCTCTTGCATAATCCAATAGTTAAATGTTGTTTCCATTTACTTACCCTCCTAATTGTTTTTCCAAATAATGAATTGTCCAAGCAGAGAAGAATCAGTCTCCTGTACAGTAAAATCGTTTGTAGGTTTAAGATATTCTATTGGAACATCCCAATCTTCCCAAACATTTATGTAATTCTTTGATGTGTTTAAGGCACTTACATCACAATATTTTCTTTTTACTTTTTGAATTACAACAGGAACTTTTTTATGATTATTAGTCCAATCAAAGAAGTAAGCTGTATCACCTTTTTTTAATGTAGTTTTCATTTACTTACCCTCCTGTTTTTCTCTTTTGGAAATTGTAAATTCTATATATCGTATGATAGGTTGCCAAGCTGCATAGCATGCCGCCTTCTCAGAAGGTCTACGACTAGAATTTTCATCATCAAAATTTATTGCATCGTCAATAAAAGTTAGACAATATTTTAAATTTGCTGTGCTAAGTTTTCTTAGTCTTTTTTTAACATAACAATCTTTAGAAGCGTTAAACTTTATCCAATTATTATTTATTTCGTCAAAGTATTGTTGTTGTGTTTTCATTTAATTACCCTCCTTAAAATCATCAATACACTCTTCTATAGTTCTTGTCTCTTGTAAGGTCGAACCTTGCAAGACCTTAAACTTAATCCAGTTATCTCTGATACCTTGTTCGACCATATACTCGTCCTCTAAAATACACCCCACTTCGGAAGCAGTTATGCTTCCATCGTGTATCATTTCGAGTTCAAGAACCACTTTAAATTTAGAATAAATATTTTCCATTTACGCCACCCCTTCTTCATTTGTAAATGCAAAAGTATCATATTTATAGTTTGATACATCGATTTCTAAACTAGCTTTTTGATATGCCTCCTTATCTGATTTACAGATAGGATTACCATTATCACAACAAGTTTGGCAATATTGAATTTCATCACCCAATCTTCCGTCTGCTATTACCCAACCTTTACCTTTACAATCTTCACAATTATTCATGTCTACTACTCCTTTTTTGTTAAACATAAATATATTATACATATATATATTTATATGTCAACAACTTTATAACTTATTTATTTTAGGTACTGAACTTAACTCTTCTAAGGTTTCTTGTAGGGTATCTATTTCAAAGGTGTCTGTTATCTGTTTATTTGTAAAGGTAAAGTAATTCTGCGTAGTGTTATTTGGTTGGAACTTGATACGCTTCCCTCTAGAACCAACGAATACAAAAGCGTAAATATCGCAATGATAGTGCCGATATACTTCAGATTTTGCTCTTGATGGTTCATGTGCAAAAACATATTTTCCTTCTTTTGTTTCCTTTCGTGTTTTAACTTGTACTGTATATTTAGCTGATCCTAACTCAACAAGTAGATCAGCAGGATGTTTGTCTTGCGTTGGATAACACCAATCGCAATACTCTAACAAAAATGTTTGCACTAGAGATTCGCCTAATGCTCCTAGTCTTGAATTGCTTTGGTGCTGTTCGCTTGACTTTGACATTTGGCAAGCTCCTCACTATTAAATAATGCTCTTCTTCCCACCTGACTTGCGTATTTAGAATTTAGCAATTCTTTACTGGCTTCCTCCCATTGTCCTAGCTCCATATATGCTCTGGTTTTTCTGAATGACATCCATGCATTAATACCCATATTAAATACAAGATCAATGCAAACATATTGTGCTGCTATTGGAAAGCTACGCCAAACCTTCCAATGCTTATCTAATTCATCAATGACCGCTTCAATATCATTATCTAAAAGATATAGTGCTTCTTCCTCGCTAATACCATTGGCATCTAAATTTCTTCCTACACCCAAACTTAGGAATCCACTCGCACATTTATAAGGCTGAAGCACCATAGCTTCAAAATCTATCAAGCGATCTTTAATTATTTGTTTATCCATTACTTAGCAACGCCATTAATTTTTTCTACTGTTCTTAGACCACCTAAACCCAACATTCCCATCAATACAGTCATTAAAGAAGCCATATCAAATTCTGGTAGTTGCGGTAATTGATAGCCAAAAAAACCTGCAATAAATAAAATCAATGGTGCTAACACATAATGCCAAGCCATAGCAAAAGATAAACTCCATCCAAGAAAAGGTCGCCAACCTGCAACAAATATTGATCTATGACTAGCTTCAATCTTATTGATCTCGACTTGAGCCATATTAGCTTTATGTAGCTCTTGATCTAATTCATGTTGTAGCTTTGCTTTTAAATCTTTATCAGCAACAAACTTATCAAGAATATTGCTGATAGGATCAATAAGCTTTTCAATCATAAAAATAGATTAGTTATAAAAATACCAAACATAGAAATAACTACCATAGTTAAACCGCCTTTTATCCAAGTATTCAAACTATTTATATCCTCATCTAGTTTTTCAAAATGGTTAAAAGCGGTTTTCCATCTTTCAGCACATTGGATTTCATGTAGTTCAAGGTTATGGTTTACCTTTTCTGCTGTAATCCTAGTTGGCTTTTTTGTTGGTTTCCTTTTTGCTTGCATCTTTGCCTTCAAGCTGTTGTTCCAATTCGGCATTTTTAACTGTTAATGCTCTCAAAGCATGTCGCAGTTCAGAATTTTCCTGTATCGCCAATTGATACATAGCTTCTAAATTCAACTCATTTTCCATTTAACTCTCCTGTTAATTAATAAAATTAAATTTTAATATAAAACTGAATATTAATATACCTATTCAGACCATAAAGCGTTAGCTATTGTCTTTACAAAATCGTCTTGTCCTTCCAAGCCATCATCTTTACTTAAATTAACAACTTTAGTAGCTGTAATTGGTAAATCATCATCTTTAGGATCATCAAAAACTTCATTATAAACTACCATTAAAGTAGGGTATGTAGGTTCTTGATCCTCTTGATGATGAGCAGCAGGATAGCACTCAACTCTTTGTACTGTTTGCGTTTTTGTTATCGCCATAGTTTTCTCCTATAAAAAAATATTATTATACACCACCACCACCTCCTCCTGAGCCACCATGATTTGCTTGTAAATCAAGTAGTCTTCCTGTGGTATCTACAGAAGTTGTTGATGTTGGAAAAAATAGATTATCACTTCCAACTGTGAATCTAACCCTAAAACTAAAAGAAACTGCATTTGTTGCTCTTACCCTCGCTATTGGATTGCTTGAATTTGCTACTGCTTGCCAAGCAAAATTAACAGCAGAACCATTAGTCATACTGATAAAGCTATTAAAAGTACCTGTAATGCTTGAACCTGCTCCGTTTTGTTCAATCGTTGCATTAGAAGTACATTTGATTTGGAAATCTACGCTATTACCTTCGCAATTAGTGTAGTTAATAAATGTTGTTTGCTGTGAAAAGCCATCAACTGAATTGCCAGACGTACTGACCAATTGCACTCTGTTATTAGCAGTTTGCAGAGTTGCTACTACAGAACATGAGCTAGTCGGTGTAGAGGTTGCAGAGGTTGTACAATCTTCGTCACCCCATTGAGTAAAAGGCGTTGTTGCACTATAACTTCCTGCTGATACTGCTATATCAGAAGCACCTCTAAATTGTCCGATTGATATTTGTGTGCCAGAACCTGTATTTAGACCACCACCATTAAACTCTGGATGGGTAAAAGAATGATTACGCAAATCTGTATCGTTTAAAGAAACTGTAGTACCTGAAGAGCCACCAACAACAGTATGAATATCATCCATTGTTACATTAGTTACACCAACAAAATTAGGCACACTCATCTAGCTTTGCCTTGAGTTCATCTATTTGTTCTTGTTGATCTTTGATAGCTTCTATTAGATAACCGACTAGGTTGCCATAAGCTACAGACTTTGTACCTTGCTCATCATCTGCTGTTAAGACTAGCTCTGGTGCAATCTTTTCAATTTCTTGAGCAATGACACCACTTCCCTCTTCACCATCTCTTATGTAGCTTACACCTCGCATTTGTAGAGCTTTTTTGCCATCTAGTGTTTGTATGTTGTCTTTAAGTCTTTCATCTGAAAATGCTGTTACATTACCAGTAAAAGTTGCATCATTTACATTGCTTATAGTAATGGCGTTAGCACTTCCTGTTTCGTTTCTAATTGTAAAGGTTTCATTATCTGTTCCAACGCTAAAACTTCTTGCAACACCCTGCGAATCATTCAGAAATAGTTTTGGATATGTGCCAGCTGCAGTTATGTTTCCACTATTGATAGTTCCTATGTTTGTAAGGTTTCTTGAATTATCTATAACTGTGGTTGTACCAATTCTTAGACCACCATTTTTAATATCTACATTACCACCACCATTAATCTGGAATATATCTGAATAGTTAGTACCATCTGTACTGGTAAAAATCATTTCAGTATCTGTTTGAGCAGTACCACCATCAAATATCATATTGACTTCGCGACCACCATTAGACTTATTCCAACCTATATGTAAACCAACATTTCCATCTGTATTGACAGTACCAACATTTGACTTCACATTAAAATAACCACCTGTGCCTGTGCCATTAGTTACTGCTAAAGCAGTTTGTTGACCATTAGTAGATGTTGAAAATAATGACCTTGAACCAGTTACAGACAAACCACCTGTAGCATCAATTCTAGCTGTTTCTGTATTGCCATTAGCAAATCTTAAATAGCCATCTGTTTGAAATAAAGTACCAGAACCTTCGCTATTAATATTATATTTTGTACTGCCTATATTCCCTATATTGGTAAGGTTTCTGCTTTGGTCTATAAAAACAGTTGTTCCCATTTCTATTGAACCAGTAGCGATTCTTACATTAGTTTTTGGCTCTAATATAATATCTGATTGAGCATCTGTAATACCATTAGCATCTAATCCTAAATAACCACCATAAGTTCCACCTGCATTGGTGCTTATAATCATATCGGAATCTGTTAAAACATTAGCTGTATAACCAATACCCATAGCATCGCCAGAATTATTTTTAAATATAACTTTTGCAGAAGCACCACCACCACCTCCATTACCTGTATCACTAAGTGTTATTTTAGGTGTAACTGCATCTGCTATTGTTATATCACCACTAGAGATAGTTCCTGCTAAGTGCAGGTCTTTGAATCTTCTACTGCTTTGACCTAAGTCAATCGTTGCATCAACAGAAGCTCCGTTTTGCAGAGGTAAAACTTTTGCACCAGTTCCATGCATAAGCAGTCCAGAGCCAGAAGATGAGCCACCCTGTATAAATAAACTATCACCACCTTCAGAGCCAATAGTTCCAATCGTTGTTCCATCTTTAGCAAATGTTGATATTGCTCCATCTGTTGATTTGCGATTTAGATATAAAGGATCACCATTTGTTCTAATTGCAACTATGCCACCTGTATCTCTTAACTCAATTCCATCCGTAGTTAAGTCTGAAGATGTTTTTGAAACTAACAGATTTCCTGAACTATCAATACGCATCCTTTCTGTATTACCTGTGCCAAATGTCATAGTTCCATTAGATAAATCTTTTATATGGAAACCACTTGTATCCATAAACAATTCAGCAGCATCACCACCACTTCTTTGAATTCTTAAAGTTGCTGTCCCACTTTTTTCAATTTCTATCCCAGAGCCATTAGTAAATGCAGGTGAGCCAGTTCCAACAATAAGGTTGCCAGATGAATTTAAGTGCATCTGTTGACCATTAGCTATATAGAATTGAATATCAGCAGCATTTAATCGTAAAGACCTCCAAGCTACACCCTGATCTAAAGCAGTAATCCTTCCAACATTACTTGCATAATCTAAAAATACACCTGTTCCTGCACCTGAAGCTATATTTGCTTCGCCATCAACTTTTATACCTCCACTAGAAATGTGTAATTTTTCATCAGGACTTGTAGTTCCAATACCAACACGTTGAGATGAATCTACTTTTAAAGCATCAGAGCCATTAGTTTTTAGAATGACACTTCCTGCATCTTGTGCTTCTATAAACAAACCACCTGTTCCTCTATGAACTAATTGTGAGTTTGTATTTGCTCCACTATTGAATCTTATTAGACGTAGACCATAATCGTTATAAGTAGTATCGCCTACAAGATCAATATAAGCATTATGATTTGCAAGAGGACTTGTACCTATTTCTATTCTAGTATCGTTTGTGCCATCAGAAGGTATATCAATTGCACCTGCTGTTAAGGTGTTATTTACAGTAAGAGTAGATGCAGGTGAAGATAAGGGTGTAAAAAATTCTAATTCAGTAGTTCCAGACAAGTCTGCATCAACAGGAAATCTAAGTGCTTTACCACCTTTAGATGAAGGCACACTTGCAGGTATTGTAATATTGCTGTTAAAAGTAACTTTATATTGATCTGAATTACTTTGACCACGTATTTTAACAACAGTTTGATTATTAGCACGCAAATCAAAATCAGTAGCACTCGTAGTTCCGATTGTGTTTGTATCTATTGCACCACTATTAATAGTGCCTGCAAAGGTGGCGTTTTGTGAAGTGTCAAGTATTAGTCCTTCGCTACCAACATTACCACCACCAGATGATAATTTAAGTGAGCCACCAGATGTTGATATTAAAGATTTTGTTGTTCCATTTTCTCTAAAGCGTAAAGTAGGATTGCTGTTGGTGTCATTAATAACAACCTCTGCATCTGTTGTTTGAACATTAAGACCATTTTGATCAGGGCTGTTGTGTCCTATTGATACTGTTCCTGCAAAGTAATTTACTACATCCGAAGCAAGATAAATTCCAAAAGCATTAGTTGGACGTGTGCCTTCATAACTACCATGTAGAAGATAACCATTTGTAATAGTTCCATTGTCTCTATCTATAATTGACCTTATTGCATAGGCATTGTTTAGAGTTGTATCTGAATCATGTTCAACCTCTGCAAGAACACCATAAGCATTTGATCTGTTTGCTGTATTACTATTTAAAACATGCCCTTTAAAAAATCCACCATAGATAGCAGTAACAGTTCCTGCTCCTTGCACTTGTCCTGTACCTGCAACTCCAATCGCTAAAGATAAATTAGCACTTGTATTTGCTCTTGCTGTAGAGTTTATGCCTCTTAGAGCAGAAATCTGACCGCTTGTATGTTTTCCAATACTTAATATATTTGCACCATAAACTAAATCAGAATCTCCAGAAGCATCTTGTGCTATATGTAACCCATAAAGTCGATGTTCATTAGAGGTATCACCACCAGTTGCACTTGAATCTTGATCTATGTACAAAGCTCTATGTGTTCTATCAGCATCTAGCGTATCGCTTCCAGAGGCATTATGATCTAGCACCATGCCAGTAAAACCAGCATTTGCTGTGCTATCTGTACAGTTAAAATCGTAACCCTCAGTAACAGTTGAAGTACCAGAAAATCCTGTTATATTGGTTAGCTTTCTTGCATCTGTAATGACATTTGTATTATTAATTTTATAAGCACCTGTTACAAGATCAAAACCACCTGTACTATTTATTTGGGCAACTACTGCATTGTTATATCTAAATGCCAAACCACCTGTGCCATCATAGAAATCTATGCCATTGGTTTGTTGAGAATTGCTAATTTGATAATCGCCAGTATTAATACATCTAACATCAAGAGCATCGCTATCTCCAACCCATCTTTGAATTATGCTACTAACTCCTCCTGTATTCGTGGCTATGATTGCCGCAGTTGCATCGGAGCTTGTAGTTGCATTGATTTGACCACTTGTAATACTTCCTGTTACTGTTGCTCCTGAACTTGTTGTTTCTAGTTTTTTATTACCATCATAGAAGAGTTCTACATTTCCATCTTGGTTTGCTTTAATCATGCCCTCAGCATCATCAGCACCATTTACACGAAATGCTTGTGTGTTAAGAATAAGATTACCTGTGCCTGTATCTTTTATTCTACTATGGTTGCCATCGTGAAAAATCTGTAAATCATTACTAGCTCCAAACTGTAATTTTTGATTATCAGGCAAAGTAATACCATGAGAAAAATCAAACTCATCATTGGTTGCATCCCAAAGAATAGTCGCATCTGTTGAAGCATCTACTGCATCTTGAATAGTTATACCTGCTCCATTTGCATTTGCAGAAGAATCACCTGTTGAAAAGTTTAGGGTTATGTTTTTGTCTTTGACATCTAAGTTAATGGTGTCAATGGTTGTGGTTGTGCCTTGAACTGTAAGATCACCACCAACTATGAGGTTGTTAGAAAAAGTATGATTGCCTGTAATAGTTGAATCTAAGTTAAGCGTAACACTTCCAGTTGTGCCACCACCATTGAGGTTAGTACCTGCTACAACTGCTGTTATATCACCTGCTCCTGTGCCAACAGCAGAGCCATTAAACTGCAAAGCTCCATTAAGTAAATAAAGACTGTTAGTTTGAGCAGAGCCACTTGGTGCTGAACTTAAATTTGATAAAGTTATTGAACCTTCTTTATTAACTATAGTTTCTTTTTGACTGTTGCCTGCTGCTGAAGAAAAGAATCTAAAATCAGTACCATTTGCTAAAAATGATTCAAAGCCAACACCAGAACCGCCTGTTGATAATGCTAAGTATTGTAATCCTGTATCTGTTATTTTTAATTGATTTTGTGCTTGGAAACCTATTGACATAATTCTATTAGAGCCTGTGCCTGTTACTCCAAAAGCATCATCTAATGGCTCTCCATTAATAGTAATAACACTAGCATCCAATGTTCCTGTAACAGTTGCACCAGTAACATTTAAAGATGAAGCTGTTATCGCACCTGATACTGTTGCACCTGTTGCAGTCATAACACCAGAAGAACTAACTGTAAAAGCTCCTGATCCTATATTAATTGATGAGGAAGAACCATTGATGGTAATTCCAGAATTGTCAATTGTTACATCACCACCGCTTACAGTAACATTAGCTGCGTCTAAAGTACCTGTAGTTATATCATCGGCACTTATAACACCAAAGACACCAGAAGCGGAAGTAAGTGTTCCTGTTTGTATCTCAGTAGCTGTAATAGCATTTGCTTGAATATCGCCTAGCTTTACAGGCTGTTGAGTTACATTAAAGGTAATAGAGGTTGCACTTGATTCAGCACCAGTACTACTAATTGATGTTATAGATGCAACATAACCATTAGCTACAGCAATAAAATCTAAGTCTATGAAAGCATCACTAACAATTCTGTTATGTATTTCTTGTCCTGAAGAGTTTTTAATTATTACTCTAAATTCTTTTGCAGGATAATTAGTTGCAGCCGTCCAAGTTAAAAAAGCTCTTCTTGTTGAAGTAGCATCGGTAAATGTTAGGTTTGTTGGTGGTTCTGCTTCTGTTCCTGTTGGCAAGTCTGGATCACCACCTACATTTTCTTCTGGTGGTGTAGCTGACCATGTGTAAAAATCAAAATACTCTATTGCTTGTATTCCTACTAAGCCATTATCTAATAAGTTAATTGTTTCAATTCTATAAGCAGCATTTGATAAATTGTAAGGCGTGTAAGTTATTGTAACCACATCTCCTGCTGTTAGATTTAATAATCTAGGAGTGCCAACAAAACTAATAGTTTTTTGTCTTCTACTTCTCTCAAGTATGCCTTTACCCATGTTGAAGGCGTTATAGGGATTAGTTATGTATTGAAATTCTGCTGTAGTTTCAAGCTCTTCGCCACCATCGTCATTTTTATAAGTTAAAGTGCTATTGTTATGAAATACAGTTTTAGTATCTGATTCATATTTTTTCTGTGCGTTAAAAAACTGTACTACAACTTTATTAAGTTTTTCTGCTTTATCTTCATAACGTATTTTTATACCCTGATCTATTATATGATCATCGGTAATACTAAAGGATGATGATGTTGCATCTTCTACTAGAACGCTGTATTTACCATCTATGTAATTTAAGAATCCACGCATATTAGATAGTAAATCTCTTGCGTTATCTAATACAGTTTCATTGGTATCTAAAACACCATCACATTGCAATCTTCTAGTTTGTGTTAATACAGAGCCAGATTCGTCTGCATACATAAATTTACCAACAGCACTTCCACCACCATTACCTGTATCAGAACTGTTAGCTAATACAGTTGCTAGGTTTAAATCAGTTGCTTCAATCGTAAAACTGTTAGCATCTACAACTGTTGCAATAGTATAGCCTTTGTTTAGAACTGTTGTTGTTATGTTGCCACCAAGACTTGTTGCTCCTGCAAAAAGAACTCTATCGTTGGCGGATGCACCATGTGAAGTACAAGATACAGTAATAGTTGCATCTCCATTAGTAGCAGAAAACGTAACACTTTTGCTTACTTTTGCAGGCGGTGTTCCGTCTGTATAAATTCTAAAATTTGTGCTTTCGGTATGTGGTGTAAATCTTTGAGCATCAATAACATTGTTTTGATTTATTATTACAGAACCACCACTATCCTTAACGCTTAATAATTCACCACCCTTTATTTTTTTCCATGTTGCTTCGTTTACTGTAATAAAATTATCTTCAACGTCTGCTGAAAAAGTAGCAGAAGCATAAGAGCCACTATAATCAGGAACATCAACAATAGTATCTGCGGTGTTAGCTGCTGTTTGAAAAGACTGTAAATCTATAGAAGATGTTGCTAAACCCTTACCATAATCTTGATGCATATAGTCAAGCATAGTTAAAGCTGCATTATTAGACCATTCATAAGTAGTCGGATCATCTATTCTGTGCGAACCTGTACCACCTGTTATTGAGCCATCAAGTCTAGGATCGTAAAGTTTTCTTCCCTTAACAACTACTGTTAATTCTGGAACAGAAGTAAACATACCCTTTTGATCGTACTGAAAACTACATGCCAAATATGCTATACCTCTTAACCTATGATTACTTCCGAATCTTGCAGGCTGTGAAGCAACAAGCATAGGATCAGCAGCTTGATCATCTGCTCCATGATGTGCATTTAAAACCATTCTATAAATTTTTGTTGGATCAGTTCCAGACCTTCCATCCCCTCTAAAACTTCCTGAAGATGTACCAATCTGGCTAGCAGTATTTAATGAACCTGCACCACTAGATATTTTATCTGATCCTGTATAATAGCCATCTCTAAAAACTTTTGTATCTGATAAAGGCACACCATTAATCTCTATCGTATCTAGCTCTATTGAATCGACCTCACCTAAACATAAACCATATATTACAAATAATTCTTTTGAGTTGCCTGAATCTGTGTCCATGTAAAGAAGTGTTGAGCCAACTCTTCTTCTTCCATAAATAATTGGAATTTTGCCACCTTGAGCAGTTTTAGTAGCTAGTATATCTTGACCTTGATCCTTTAATTTTTTTGCTGTTCTAAAATTTTTAATACCTGTTATTACAGTTATAGCAAAAAAAATATCGCTTAAAATTTTTAAAACCATTTAAGAACCCCACCTAATATTTGCTTTTGTTACATGAGCATATTCAAGACCTTTATCGGATGTAAATGCTAATTGTTGAGATTCATCGGTGAAATGCCTTCCTTGTTTTAAGTTCCAATTTGACCAATGATTTGAGCAGGTCACAGTAATTTTTGAATCTGTTTTACTTTCATCAACTTCTACATTCTTAATGTTGCCTGAGAAATAGGTTAATGCATCAATGAAAGAATCATTAGAATCAAAAAAACCAAGATAAATATTAACTGTATTATCTATGTAGTTTTGATCGTCAAATACTGATATTAGTGTTGAGTTGATATTTGATAATTCTATCGATGTTTCTTCAACTTTAAGTTCTCCTGTTTCTGGTGTTGTATTTACGGATATTATTTCACCAGAAGATGTATAAGTATTTGAATCATAAGTTACATCAAACTGATTGTCGGTAAGCCTAAATACTGTTGATGTGTTTATTTCAAGTAAAAAACAAAATGTATTAGTAGGATTCGCTAACTGCGTTAAAAGTGTATTGCTTAGTGATCTTGACATTACTCAATACACTCTCGCAATGAAAAACTGATTGAAAACAAACCTGTTGAGTTTGTTGTATAAAGAATATCGCTACTAAGATAAACTTTAAAATTTGGTTGGTTGACTGTTACAGCCTCACTATTTGCAAGTGTACTTATTATGCTTGGACTTATTGTAACTGTTGCATTACCGCTACTATCAGAAGTCAAATTAGATTCGACCATATAAACTTTATCGTGATTAGCAAATTTTATTAAATCGCCAGCTTTTAACACATTAGACGTTGAATTATCAAAACCTGATAAAGCAATCGTTGAATCACCCACACTATGAGAACCATTTACAACAATATCTGTTTGCGTTTTGTTAGTGCCTCTGTTTGTTATTGGATATGTATAGTCAAATTTATCAAAAGAGTTTTGTTGTTTCTTAAGAAAAGCAAAAACATCCATCGCATCATTTTTTGATAAAGGTGGTAATGTAATATCTATAGTAAAAAATTGTGCGCCATATTTTCTAGTTACTCTTTTACCAGATACAGATTGATTAATTAAGTTAGGTCTATTGTCTTGCAATGATAGACTGCTTGGCTTTATTGTTGTTGGAAAAGTACCTGACATTATGCTATACCCATTTTACCTCTTGAGTTATAAGCTTGATTTACCATGCTTATAATCATGTTTTTTCTGGTTGCAAGCAACTCATCAAAACCTGCTGCATCTATTGTAGATATATTAAAGTTTACAGTAGGAGCTTGATCGCCTGATTGCCTTAAATCTGTGTTAGATAAAATTTGACCATCTTGATTTGGTACAAATAACTCTCTTCCTGTTTCACCCACTAGATATGGTGTACCTGCTTTTACACTTCCACCTAAAGATTTATTGCCAAATATATTACCAAAAAATGATTCGACACTACCTGTTATTGGTTTTAATATTGCTTCCTGTATAGCGATTCTTAAGATTTGTTCAATGACATAATCAGCAAAGTCTTTGAAAGCTAATTTACCATTTTTTAAACCTTCAACAATTCTATCTTCAAAGTTTTTCATGGTGTTAATTGTAAGATTCGAAATATTATCTTGAGTAACGCCTATTGAATCACTAAAAGCTTGTACTTTTTCAGATATTTCTTGTTCAAAAGTTGTTTTTGGTTTTTCTTTAAGCTCTAATTTAAAATCTTGTACTTTTTTTATTGCTGCATCAAAAACTTTTACAATAGGATTTTCTTCAGGATTTTCACCATGTAATTGTTTGTCAAGTTCAATTAACTCTGCTCGAACTTTTGTCATTTCAGCAAGCAAGTTTTCAGCACCAACTATAGCTTCATTATCTCCAAATATATCTAAAAATATCTGATCTTCACCCATAAAAGCTCTCATAAGAGCATCATATTTATCTTTTAATTTATCAAATTCAGCTTGTACTTTTTGATTTTCTTCTCCAATATCTCCAAAAATCTGCTTACCTATTTTTGTTGACGCAAAAGTTATTAACCTTTGCTCAACTTCATTAATAAAACTTAATATACCAATAAGAGTTTGCTTCATAAATTCAAGCACAGTTATAGCAACTTGTTTTCCAAAACCTTCAAAGCCTTCTTCAGCACCTTTAGCTTTTGCTATAGTGTCTGTAAATTTAGTTGCTATATCTTCAAGAATAGGTATAAAAGCAGAAGTAACATTTGCTGTAACTGCTGTAATTTGTTTTTTTAGAACATTTAAAGAATCTGCAAACATTTCAGCTTTTTTGATACTCTGACTACTTATAATAATTCCTAGATTTTCTGCTTCTTCTTCAAATTGTCTAAGACCATCAGCACCATTTTTTAAAGTATTTACAAGAGAAACACCTTCAGAATCAAAAAATTTAAAAGCTAATCTCACTTGCTCACCTGAACTGGAAGTATTTTTAAGACCATCTGCAACATCGAATAAGACGTCGCGTACATCTCTTAAAGTTCCATCATCATTTTTAAGCTCTATGCCTAATTGTTCAAAAGCCCTTTTTGCTTCTCCTGTGCCTTGAGCAGCTTCAGCAGCACGCCTTATAAATCTTTGTAAACCCATATCAAGGGCTTCAACTTTTACCCCTGTTTGCTCAGCAGCAAAACGCATATTTTGTAAAAATTCAGCAGTAATTCCAAGCTTAGAAGAAGTTTTACCAAGCTTATCCATAAAATCAATATTTACTTTAGCTAGAGCAGAAATTGCTGTTGCAGTAGCAGTAGCAGCAATGCCGACTTTTGCAACACCCATAGTTGCACCTTTAGCAACACCACCTACTCCTTTTAATCCTTTAGTTACAGAGTTAAAAGCAGCTTTAGTTCTATCTACTGCTGAAAGTTCAAATTTTACTTGTCTCTTTGCCATTACTTCTTGCTCTCTTCTTCTTTTAATTCAAAGTATGCAATCCAACCTTGATACTCTTCGATACTAATACTTTGCAATTCTTGTAATGTCTTGCCTAGTTTTTCCGCTAGTGCATATTGGAAAAACAAATTAGTATCTTTTTTTACTTTTTTTTGACATCCTCAATAGGCTCTTGCCCCATTATTTGTTGTGCTACACGCATCAATACTTCTCTATCTACATTGTTAAGGAGATCACTTTTATTGCCAATGTCAAATAGCTTATTGCCATCGGCATCAAGAGCTTTATAAATTAGCACATAAGCCATCATCGTCAGATCGTCCTCTTTACTAAGTCTATACAACTTAGAGGTTTCGCCTAGTGATAATGGCTTACTGTAAATGTATAAAGGCTCATTTTCGTCTCCCCATTCAGGAACTTCAATCTTAGTGATATCTTGATCGCTAAAATGTTGTTTGGCTTTATCTATAACTGACATTAATAAGTGCCTGTTGTTAAGCCACCTGTTCCTTGAACAGTAATAGTAGATTCTACTAAACCATCAAACGAAGATGTTACAGATTTACCTGTAACAATTGCATCGCCAGATAGTTTGACCTTGCCACTTGTAATGCCCTCGGGAGCAAAATTAAGTGTTACAGATGAACCAACTGATAAAGCTGTTTGTCCGTTAGTATCAGTATCATCATAAAGAACATCAACTGATCCACTAAAATCTTTGATTGTAGCTTTATAAGTCTTTGATGAATCACCCATACTTGTATCTTCTACAACGTCTATAGATTCATCAATACTAAAACTTCTGATTTCAGCAATAGCGTTTGAACCAACTTGTACTGTGCCTTCTTTTCCAAGAAATGTTGCCATAGTTATTCCTCTTTTTTAGTTTTAGAAGAAGATTTTACTTTATCTTTCGATGGGATTGCTCCTTCTTTCCAACCCTTACTCAATAAATACTCAACCGAATCTGGATGTGCATATATTGTTGTTTTACCATTAGGACTTGTCATTTCCATAATAATTCCTCGTTAAACCGCCACGTCTGGATTAGTTTCCTTAACATGATAGGTTGTTAAAAATGTTAAAGTTGCATAACCAACAGGACTTTCACCCTCTGCATTAAACTCAATTTCGGTTGACTGTATATAAATATCTTTAGCCAAACTGTTAAGAGTTGTATCAGCAGCTATAGCTTCTTCAACTTCCTTGCTTATTGTATCAATAGTATCATCAAAGTTGGAATTTGCTTTTGCATAACATTCAACCACTAATGATAATTCTCTTTCCATTACCCTATCAGTATGCATAACAAGAGGTAAAGAATCTTCTGATTTTGTATAAATTAAAAGAGCAGGCAATTCAGAATCTTGTAAAGGATAAACTCTACTCTCATAAACTCTTGATGCTGTTGATGTTAAACCTGTAAGCACAGTTCCAACTCTTTCACGAATTTGTTGGCGTACATGATTTGCCATTATTGTTCCTCTAACATAAGTTGCGTAATACCTGTATTGTCTGGTTGCACATTTACAACTTTATAAGTTGCACCTGCTTTGATAGTAGTGCCATCTAAATTTTTATATGCAGGAGCAACAATACTATCTCCATGAGCTACACTCGGAACGTCTGTTGTTTTGCAAAATGCGATAGGTTGAAAACCCTCAACATCTACAGTTCCTACATCAATGCCAAAATATTCTTGTTCCAATATAATTTTGATAGAACTTCCAGAGCCACCTTGAGGAGTATAAGTCACAGTCATACCATGACCAAAATCTGCATCAAGATAACCATTGAAATCTCTATCAAACTCAATTGCCATTATTTTTTGCTACGTTTCTTTGGCTTTGGAGTTTCAGATTTTTCTAATCCTACGCTTCTATTAGTTTCTTTTTTTGGCTTGCCTTTATATTCTTCAGCTTTACCATAACCAACCAATGATCTTCCTTCATCTACAGGAAGCTCAACTACGTCACCTGCTTTTACTTTTTCTTTGTTAGCAACTGTGTCGCTTAGTATTAAATATTTCATATACCCACCTTTTCTAAGTTGGGTGGCAATTAAGCCACCCATTTTGTTAGTTGTTAAAACCACTCAATTATGAAGCAGCGCAGAATGAGACTGCATGTCTCACAGCGACGTCAACACTTTGTAAAGCAACTATTCTAACTGTACCTGAACTTGAAGATGTGTAAGGATCAACAACAATGTCTAATCCTCCGAACATTCCAATAAGTAAGTCATTGAAGTTACCAAACACGTAATTGTTTGCAGTTAACTGTGGTGATACAACTGCTCTGTAGCCATTGATCTCATCGTTAACAGCAACAAATTGTGCTGTGTTACTTGCTTTTTCAGTAGTTTTTAATGTGCCATAGTTAGTTGGATGCACAATATAAGCTAAATCGCCTAGTAATGCGTTATCAACTCTAACAGCAGTTTCCATAGAAACCATTTCAGCAAAAGTTGGAGCAGCAGCACTTGAAAGTGATACGCTGTTAATTCCACTCGTATTGGTTATCCCAGTTGGATTCCCAGAAGAGCCAGAACCTTCTAATGCAGCATCATCAATAGCAATAGCCATTGAAGCAGCTAGATCGTTTCTAACTAGATTTTCAACATCGATTGATGATTGAATCATAAGTTGTCTAGTAATGTCTGTGAACGCACCTAATGATTTAGGAGACATGCTTACATTACCAACTGTTAATTCAGATTCACCTGCAGCACCACCCTCTGAGCTAATAAAAGCAGCAGAAGCAGCAGCAGTTTTTCTAGGAATCTTAACATCGCCTGATAGACCATTTAGCATAGTTGCTAATGGCATAACAGCAGAGTTATTTCTTAGAACATCAATGAAATCACCTGCTCTGTAGTCTTGACCAATTAGGTCTCCATCTGAGCCTGCTGATAAATCTCTTTGATTCCAATTTCTTAAAACTTCATCTGGAAGCATAATACCTTGAGCAGTTTGCCCATATGATCTTTGTGCAGCTTCAGAAGCTTCAAATTCAAATTTAGCGGCTTCTTGAGCTCTTCTATCAGTTGGATTTGCCATCGCATTGATAGCTCTCAATAAGCTAAATCTTTTTGTTTCTTTTTCTGTAAGACCAATATCTTTTGGAGTTTCTAAAGGAGTATCATTAGAAATGTTGTCTAATAAAATACCTCTAAACTCTTCAACAGATTTGCCTTCAGAAATAGCTTGATGTGCTAGGTCTCTTTTGTTGTGCTTAACAGCTAAATCAAGAATCTCTTTTGAGTTTCTTGCAAATTCTTTTTTAGCAGCTTCAGCACTCTCTGATCTAACTTCATCAAGATTAATTTCTTGTTTTTCGTTTGACATAATTTGTACCTTTGCTTTTTCAGCAATTTCTTTTGAACGTCCAACTCCAACAAGTCTACTTTGATCAGCAGGAACGCTTACACTTGAAACTTCAAGTGGCGTCCAACTAGCTCTGTAGTAATCCTCGTCTTTGTCTTTCATTCTTGTTAATTTATCCACTCGATAGCCTACGCTTATATTCATGCGTATACCATCAAGCACATCTCTAAAAACTTCTTCAGCTAGAGCAGATCGACCAAATCTGACTACTGCTATTGTCCTGTTAGCAGTCTGATCAAGTTTAAATTCTTCAATAACACCAATTTGTTTAGTCATATCGTGATCTAACAAAAGTGGTGCTCTTCCTGATTCCATAAACTCCATGTTTATATCTTCAGCAGAGTGTCCTAAAACTTCCATTCCAAAACTTCTCTCAACTGGCTCTTCACTAGAAACACCAATTCTTACACGTCTATTTTCTTCATCGACAAATTCTGATCTTGATAAATCAATAGTTCTGTAATTGACCTTAAGATCAACTACTTTTCTTTCTTTATCTTCATCTTCTTCATCGTGATATGGGCGTGCTTCTTCAGTCATTTCCATTTCTTCGCCTTCTTCTTCCTCTTCGTGATGCTTTGCAAACTCGACTACAACTTTATCATCGATTTCGCTTACATTGAGGATATGCCTATCCTGTTTATCTTCCATAGATTTCTCCTCTTTGCTTGATAAAGGATGTGATTCAGGAAGCAAATCAGTATCATGCTTCCCACCTTGAAACCTCCCATTGCGTAAAGCAAATAAGAAGCTATTAACTCTTGCCATAGCCCAAGTCTGCGGATTAGACACATTCGGTCTAACGCTTGCAGGTGAGGTGTTGTATGCACCTATCCCTCTATCGTAGACTTTTTTTAGCGTTCCAAGAGTTGTTCTTTTTGATGCAGCATTGTTAACTTCTTTGTTATGCTCATCAACTTTGTTTTGTAATGCCTTTTCTGTTTTTGCTGATATTTGCCTATCTGCTTGAGCCTGACTAGCAGAACCATACTCTTTGCCTTCTCTATACTTAATAGCTTCTAAAACAACATCTTTCATTTTTTGTTCACCTAATGTTCCAATAACACCCCACTTCATTTGTGCGATTACTCCTGCAATGTTTGATGGTCGACCTGCTTTGTCTCCTGATTTAAACTGTGATCCATCTTCAAAATGTCTTGCAGCCCAAGCTTCTCTTTCTTTGATCCACTTAATGACACCATCGGTTTCTTCACCTGCTCTTGCTTTCGTCCACAGATTAAAAGCTTCATTACCTCTAATGTTACCTCCTGCTTTGTAAATATCATTATCATTTTCTTTTACACCTGCAATAAAATCATAATCAAATTGTGGATAGTTAGAGTTTCTTAGTGAGACTTTTTTATCATCATCTTTAGTTGGGAAATCAGTCGCCATCATCGCCACCTTGTATGTTAGCTTCAACAGGCATCTTCTGACCAAAAGGTTGATATGCTATCTCAATACCATACTGTTCTGCTAGTGCTATTTCTTTTTGATGTTGTTCAAACAACTCCTCGACATCTCTTCCAAAAGCAGAAGATATATCGCTATAGGTTGTTGTTCCGTTTTGTAATCCAATGACGTTTGCTTGCATCTCTTTCAATGGATCAATGTGTGAGAATGATCTAGGTATATAAGTTATACCTCTAGCAAACTTATCAAACTTACCCATAGGAAGATTTATATATCCTGTTGACATTGCCATCTCTAACCAAGATTTAAAAACAGGATCAATAAAATGTTCAATAATAAACTGTTGCATTATTTGATATGCACTTCTATCTTCTAACGCACCTTGTCGAATTGAAGAGTAATTTACAGAACTAAGATCGTTTGACAACGAGTGATATGAAATATTTAGACCACTTGCAATACTTCTTAATACGCTAGTTGTAAAAGAATCAAAAGCAGAATTTGGATGCGATGGATCAAAAGCTTTGAAATCCATACCTGCGGGCAACTGTTCAAATACACCTGCTTGAGCAGTCATTGTGGGATTAAAGGTATCTTCAAAATCACCATCTCCGACATAGCCATCTCCGTCTGGAGAAATAAAGAAGCCTTGCTTAGATGCTCCAACCCTTGCAGCTACTATCTCAGCTTCAAGATATGCGTTTAGTTGTTTTACATTTGCCATAACAGGTGCAATAAAAGATACACCTCTTGTTTGTTCTGCTCTATTTGGTAAGTATGCGTGTATTATTTCTTCAGCAGGAACTCTTATATATTCTTGAGCAGGTTTTGGATATGTATTGTTGTAAGGATGTTTTTTGAATAAGTGATAAGCAACAGGCTTATCGTTTCTATCAACTTCAACACCCATCTTAATACTTCTTCCATTGGGTAAAGTATTATTGTTTTTTTGTTCGTCTAAATGATCTGCTTCTAAGAACTGTATCTGGAAACCAAAATCTGAATCTGTTGTTTTAATTTTTCTAACTAATACTTCACCATCTCTGAGTAAAGTTTCAATAAATATTTTTTGACAATCTAAAAATGATAATCTTCCATTTGCAGTACAGTTACCCAGTTGTGTCCATTCCTTCCATGATCTCTCAATCAGCAGGTTAGCTCCTAAGTCTAATGATCTATCATCATTATATGACTTGGAGCTTACTCTTACGCCTTGCTTGCCAATGACATTCGATACCATCAGGTTAAGGTATCTTGAGATATATGCATCGTTGCGAGCTAACTCTCGACCTCTATCTCTTAGGATTCTAAGGTTGTCTTTGACTTCTGCATCGGCACTTGTTGAGGTTGTTAAAAAGTCTGCAAACAATCTTCCTGTGTTTGCACCTTGATAACTTCTTTTGAAAGCTCTTTTCTTAGCTTTCTTTTTGTTATTGCCTAATAAATTATCGTACCAAGCCATTATGTGTAGTCTGTTGGATTAATAGTTGATGTTGAACCAAACTTTACTTTAATAGTATTGCCTGATCCTTGCTTGTTCCTGATTCTAGCTAGTTTAATTTCTTTTAAATATTCAGCTTTATATCTATCTCTTAACTCCATCAAATCAGGTATTGGAGTTCTTGAAAGTGATCTTCCTGAAATAGACATAGATGCTTGATCTATTGTTGCTCTTCCTTCTAAAACATTTTCAATAGCATCAAGAACTTTTTTTGCATGACTTCTAAGATCAGCGTTCGTATTAGCGAGGTTGGTTGTAATTTCAGTTCTTCCTGAATCAACCATGATTCTCTCAGAATCAGCACTCCTCGTTATGTAGGCTTCCCAAATATAATCACCTGTTTCATAACTTGCTGTAGTTGATGAACCAACCTCTATGTAATAGGTGCTATCTGCTTCAGTAGCAGTAATTGTAAACTTCTTATTACCACCGCCACCGCTATCTTCATGGAACTCATACGTTAAAGCAAAAGTACCAACAGGGTAATCATTTGCTAAATCATCTCTTCTCCATGTAAATCTGTCGCCTGCAACAAGTTTCGCAGGTTCAGCAGTTGGATAATTTGTTCTATCAAATCTATTAGTCAACAATAATCCTCATAAATGTTATAGATACACCTACATATAACACTATGAACCATTTTGTTTTTGTCAATATCTACTTCCAATTAGTAGCAAAATTACCTCTTTTAATGTTGATTTTGTTTGGATTTTTAGGTTTTTTAGGTTTTTGTGTGCCTTTATTAAGTATCTTTTGCTCTATAACGTCAAAATTTGGATTTAGTATGTAGATAGCACCAAAATTGTAGACAAGCGTATCCAAACTTTCATTTCTTTTACCTATCTGCTTCCAAACAAGCTGTTTTTTACCTCTTACCCATTTGGTTATACGTTTTTCACTAGTAAGCTGTTTAAAATATTCTTCATCTAAGTCTAAACAAAAATGCAAAGTAGAATCTTCAGGTTCAGCAGCTAATCTGTTAAATATTGCTTCTTTTGCTGTATCAACTCCAAGTGTGTAAAGAACAGCTTTATTTTTGCCTACATAACTTGGTCTATTAACAATAGGCTTTCCCTGTATGCTTGCACCCTTGATAGCAAACACTCGTCTTGCTTGTCTTGGCTTAGTAAAGGCGTAGACTTGATTGGTATGCAATCCACCTGAATCAATACAAGTGCAAGATATGGGTATTATTCTTCCTGATTCAGTTTTAAATCTTTTCTTCAAATATGCATCGAGATCATTCCAACACCCAAGAGCATTTGGATCACCCCAAAGTATTTTGTAATCAAGCACCCAAGCTTCGTAGTTTTTACCCCAACCTACGCATTGCAACTCTAGCCGATCTTTTTGTGTATCAACGCCAACAGTTATTGCCAATATATCTTCTGGTATTGTTGTGTGATCGTAGTTCAATCTTCTCTCTAGTAAAGTGTCATACTCAACAGAATCACCTTGCTCTTCCCAAGATTCTCCAAGACTTGTATTAATGAATGTCTTTAGTGTTTCAGGATTTTTTTTAGCTTCTAAAAATGCAGTTGCCATTTGTCCCCAAGTAGACCAAACACTATAAAGTTCTGATATATGGAAACCTGCTGTGTTTTCTGTTTCTTTTGTTGCACGCCACTCACCATGTTTGAGCATCCATTGTTTCTTTGATTCTTCTATAACTGATCCACAATGATCGCAAGCATAAGTAGCAGTTTCAGGTTTGTTCTCTTCCCATACTACGTTTTTCCATTTGAGAACTTGTTTTTCATTACATTCAGGACATGGCACAAAATAGTATCGTTGGTCTGATTCTTCAAAAGCAGCTTCAATAGCAGATAAACCTTTTATAGTCGGAGTGCTACACATAAAAATCTTGCGATTCCAAAATGTTTTGGTTCTAGCAATAGCAAGAGATATGGGTGATCCTTCTGATCCTGCTGATAGTTCATACCTATCAACCTCATCCATCAACAATATTCTTATTGGTCTTGATGCTAGACCACTTGCACTATTTGATCCAACAATTGATATGTGACCACCTGCAAACTTTTTGTGCATTGTTGTATTGCCACTATCTCTACTTCTTGCATCTTTAACGCATCCTTTAAGCTTTTCACTATCTCTTATCATTGCTGATAATCTATCTTTACTAAATGCTTGTCCCATTTGTAGTGTTGGTTGCGTTACAAGTATTGGTGAAGCATCTTGGTCAATGTAGTAACCAATGGCATTAAGTAGTATTTCAGTCTTACCAACTTGCGATGAAGTCATTACCACAATCCTTTCAATAAAAGGATCGTTAAAAGAATCCATAATCTCTTTTTGATAAGGACATCTTGAGGTTGACCATTGACCTGATTCTGCTGAAGATTCAGGTGATAGTTTTCTATATCTATCTGACCACTCTGAAACTTTAAGATCAGGTGGTGGTTTAAATATCTGCATCGTGTTTTTCAACACGTCCTGCATATTCTGTAGGTATTCCATCTTCTGCTAACTCATTAAGTGCATCATATACACAATCTTTTAGTAATTTTTCTGCTTCAGCATAATCTTCAGTTGCAATCATTTGATGTGCCAGTCTTGAGGGCATACCAAGCAGCTTTGCTCTGACATTTGCAACAAAATCAACCCAAGTATCTTGTACAAGTGTTGCAGGTATGAGTTTACCCTCTAATTCTGACACTTCTAACTCTGCTTTGTCTGCTTGTGCCTTTGTAAGTCTTGTTTTCTGCTCTGCAATGTCTCCTGATCCGCTTTTTTTGTGATAACCTGCTAATTTACGCAAATAACCTATGTAAGAGTGCCTACAAACGTCTATATCAAGTGGTGAACGTCCTCTTTTTGATGGTAATACGCCTTTTTTAATCAATTCAGAGATACTAGCAACAGATAAGCCAAGATGTTCTGATACTTCTCTTTGCGTTGCCATTAGTTATAAATTCAGTAAATGCATATCAACTATCGCTAAAAAAAAACTGACGTCGCGAATAAC
>TARA_R100000388_G_scaffold36372_1_pt1 | contig 26813 bp, 49 predicted proteins | sample TARA_R100000388 | Tara Oceans TARA_R100000388 (sample SAMEA2620360) | marine metagenome | biome: marine biome (ENVO:00000447); feature: surface water layer (ENVO:00002042); material: "saline water (ENVO:00002010), including plankton (ENVO:xxxxxxxx)" | depth 5 m | reverse complement strand
TACTGGTAAAGTAAAACCAGGTAGCAAAGCTGCTAAACGTAGAAAGTCATATTGTGCTAGAAGTTTAGGTCAATTGAAAAGAAGTAGTGCTAAAACTAGGAATAATCCAAACTCTAGAATTAGACAAGCTAGAAGAAGATGGAAATGTGCTAGTGGTGGTAGATTACCAGAAACATTATTTAGACAATTAGATTAATGGCAGTATTAGGAACAATAGGAGGTGTGCCTGTATATTCTACAATACAAGAGGCTTTAAATTACGCTAGAGCTAATGGATTAACAGGATATCATACACACGTTGTACGTGGAGTAGTTGGTTATATGGGTGGTTCATCTCATAGTACAGCTACAGGTAGTAGACAAAGTAATATACAATTTGGTCCATTAGGTGGTACAACTAATATAACATCTGGTGGATCTACAAGTGGAGGTGGTGGAGGTTATTAATTATGGCTGAGATCTTAGAATTAATAGAAGGATACGGATTACCTTTAGTATTATTACTAGGAGCATTATATGCTTTATATAGATTTTTCTTTTTTAGCATACATGAAGTTAAGAATACATTTTCAAAACATCATGAAAAAAATGCTGCTAATATGGAAGAAATAAAAAAGAAAATAGATATTATATTAGAATATATAAGAAAAAAATCATGAGTGTATTAGGTAAAATATTTTCAGCAGGAGCTGGTGAATTAGTTAAAAATGTAGGTGGTGTATTAGATAATCTTACAACTACAAAAGAAGAAAAGCTAGAAGCAGAAAGAAAGATAAAAGATTTAATTATGGGTTATGAAGCTGAAATGCAAAAACAAGTTACTGAAAGATGGAAACTTGATATGAACTCTGACTCATGGTTAAGTAAAAACATAAGACCATTAGTATTAGTATTTTTAGTAATTAGCACAGTGCTACTTGTATTTATTGATGCTGGTTTTATAAGTTTTGAGGTAAAAGATTCGTATGTGGATTTATTACAATTAGTTTTAATTACAGTAATAGGTGCGTATTTTGGTGGTAGATCTCTAGAAAAAGTTAAAAAATGAAAATCCTTAATAGGATGTACACAGATGAAGAACAATTATATCATGAATCAATGCGAAATGCATATTTAATTGTAACAAGACAAATGACTTTTTTAGAGTTATTTGAATACAATGGGTGTAGTTTACCTTTTAATCCAAAAAAAAGAATACCAAATAAAATATATGATGATTTAATAAATTATTATATTGATAGCGAAGAATACGAAAAATGTGCTAGAATAAAATCACATAAAGAAAAAGATAAAATGGTAAAAATTTGTTAAATTTGTAAAAAATAATAAGATGGCAAAAAATTATACTTTAAATTGTTCAATTAATATGACGGCCACTTCAGGCACTGGATATTCATTATCACAGACTGGATCATATACGCTTAATATTACTGGTGTAGATCAAATAGCAACAGGTAGATTTGATGTAGCGCATGATGGAGATACAACAGTAATGGCAGCTCCAGGTCATGGAAGAATGATATATGTTAGAAATCTTGATGATACTAATTTTGTAAAAATTTATGATGGTGCTTCAAGTGCAAATGATCTAATAGGTATACTTGAGCCAGGTCAATTTTTAATGACTATTATAAGAGGAACAGGTACTACTGTAGCAAAAGCTGATACAGCTACTGTTACAATTGAGTACGCAGCAATAGAAATAGATTCAAACGCATAAATAAAAAAATATGGCTACACAATCATTATCAATACAAGTATCTGGATCACTTAGTTTAGTAGATTCAGATGGAAATGCAGTATTATCTTATTCACCAAGTTTTACTACATCAAGCACAACAGTAGATTCTAATATTTTACATACAGGAGAAATTCTTGTAGGCACAGGAGCTACTACTATATCAAGTGCCAGTAATAATAAAGATATGATTTTTACATTTGTAAAAAATGTAGATACAGATTATCCTATTGCAGTAAAACCAGATGGTGATGTTATAGCAGATCTTAAGCCAGGTGAATGTATGTTTTCACCAGTGCATGTAGATGGTGCTGGAGACGGTTCAACTAATCTAGATTTACAAGCAACAACTGCTGCACAAAAAGCACAGTACTTGTTATGTGATGGACCTGATACAGGAATTAGTTCTGATGACTAATTGAAGTAACATGAAACTTAAGGTATTAAGAATTAGTAGCCAGGAGGATAGTACTTCTGGCTTACTTTTTTTAGAAAAAAATAATAAATTAGATTTTCTATGTTATACATTAGAAGATGAACATAGAGATAATAAGGTTCGTGGTGAAACTAGAGTGCCACAAGGAACTTATCAAATAAAACTCCGAAAAGAAGGAGGCTTCCATGAAAAATATAAAAAAAGGTTTTCATTCCATAAAGGAATGTTACATGTTATTGGTGTACCAAATTTTGAGTACATTCTCATTCATACTGGTAATACTGATGAACATACTGCTGGGTGTCTTCTTGTTGGTGATTCGCAGGAGAATAATGTTATCATCAAAGATGGGTTTATTGGCAAATCCACTAACGCGTATAAAAGAATATATCCAGATATTGCTAAAGCATTACAAAAAGAAAAAGTTTTTATAGAATATGTTGATATTGCCTAATGAAGTTTTTAGGTAAACATATTAATAGATTTAAAACTATATTTGATAATACAGTAATATTTAAAGAAGTATCCTCTGGGTTATCAAGTGATGATAATATGTTAATTATAAAAACTAATGGGACGTTAGTTCAAAGACCTATTACAGATATTACTGCAGAACTTGCATTAACAGGTTATTCTTTTGATGGAACAAATATTGTTATAAATAATACAGAAGCTGGAGGTAGTGTTGTGTTTCAAACTACAAGTGATTTAGAGTCTAATGAAGAATATTTTAAAATAAATGGAAGCGAAGTAAATATTACAGTTAGTAAGGATATGCATTTTACTGATAATGTAAAAGCTAAATTTGGTAGTGGTAGTGATTTACAAATACATCATGATGCTAGTGATAGTTTTATAACAAATTCAACTGGTCATTTAACTATAGATAATGGTGCTACTGATAAAAATATTATATTTAAAGGAACAGACACACAATCAAGTGTTGCTACAGATATTACTGCTTTAACTCTTGATATGTCTGAACAAGGTAAGGCTCTTTTCAATGCAGGTGCAACTTTTGAAAATGCAATTAATATTGAAACTGGAGGTCCAAAGTTAATATTAAAAGACACTACTGATGATGATGACCAGCAAATTAATTTTGTAAATAATAGTGGTGTTACAGATTATATGATTAGAACTTCTGATCCTACTGGAGGTGGGGGAGGTGATGGTTTTTATATAGGTTCTGTACAAAGTGATGGTGAAGTTGCTTTATTTACCAATAACACAACAGCATTAACTTTAGACACTTCGCAGAACGCTCTAATAGCAGGTAATTTAACTGTTAACACACCATCAACATCATCTGGTATATACGCTCAGTTTGTAAATTTAAAAGGTTTTTGTACGTTAACTACAAATTATCAATTTACAGAAGATGTTGAAGATACAAAGTCTCCGTTTGAAATTGCTTTAGATTATGGTAGTGCAACAATTAGTAGTAGCACAGAGGTTACACAATCTAAACTATTTAGATCTGTTGGTTTTCACGTTCCTGTTGCTTGTAATTTAAATGCTATTAATATGCAAGTTACATGTAATGCTGGTAGTGGTAATATTACAGTAGCTATTGTAGAATATGTTCCTTCTGAATTAGCGGCAGATACAAATGATCATCCTAGAACAATATTTGAAGAAGTAGTTGTAGCTTCATCAACAAATAATAATAAAGTAAAAACAGTAGCAGTGGCTGTGGGGGATATAAATAATACAACAGTGGCAGCTGGCAGTCACATAATGATTATGGTAAAAGGTGATAGTAGTGCTGTTAGTGCTGGTGGTAAAGCTTTTGTTAGCGCTGCAATAGAAATAAAATGGTAAATTATGGCTAAAGAAAAAGACAATAAATTTATTAAGAAATCTGAATACAGAAGATCTCAGTTTGAGGTTAATCGTCAAGTTCAGAGAAGAACTGTGGAAAGACAAGTTACTACAAGACAAAGAAGAAGACAAGAAATAGTAGCTAGATCTAGACAACCTATAGAGACGGAATCAGTTTCTAGAAATGATAATTTAAGCTTTGTTAAAACAGATACAGTAAATACATTATATACATTAACTGAACTAAACCCAGGACAAGCTTTAAAAGATGTAATTATATCACATTGGAACTCAAGTAGTAATGATGCTGTAATTAGTATGTATTGGAGTATAACAGGTCCTGGAGAAGCTGCAGCTACTGTATCCGCAGGTAGAATATCTTCACAGCAAACTGGTAACTTTATTAGAATATTTACTATGGATATACCACATGCTTCTGTCATATCATTAGAAGACTCTGGTATTACTAGACACTTTGGTAATTTTAATAAAACAATATATTTTTACGTAGTAAGTTCTCAACAGTATACACAGTTTACTGTTATTAAGTCGTGAAAAGTAAAGATTTCAATGTCCCTATATGGTTAAGTAATTGGACATTTAAAGACGCAAGAAATAAGATTTATATCATAAAAGAAGTTATAGTCAAAGGGTATAATAAAGGATCTATATTTACTGATCAAAAAGTTGTGGATAAAGTTGTTAAGAAGATAATCGGTAACAAATCAAAACATACATTAAAACCAATAAATTTAGAACTAGTCAGTCAACATGGATATGGTATAAAAGAATAAATGTCACTTAATGATAAAATAAAAGAATATTTATTAGCAAATCCACATTTGTTACGAAGCAAGTATGCTGATACTGCCAAGATATTTGGAACTAATTATGAACAGATCAGAACTGTAGCTAGAAAACTTAGAAAAGATAATCCAGACAAACAACCTAAAGAGAAAGAAGTTATAAGCTTTCAAGAAGCAAACAATGAAGCAGTATTAACTGCTGAAAATTGTACTAGAGTAAAATCACTTGAAGATTTATTAGCTGCTTGTTCCGTAGATTTAGATTTATGGGAGGTAGACAAGTATGATATAGGTACATATGAAGTAACAGGTTTTGATGAAAAAAGAAAACCTGTGACAGTTACGATGTTTAGAACTAAGGCTTGGTTAAAAAGAATCAAGACTGAGTTAAACATAAAAAAAGTCAAACAAAATATAATAGAAGACTTAGCAAACTTGTCACCTAAAGTAAAGCTAATAAAAAGGGAAAGACCTGATGATCGTAATGATTTACACTTATTAGAAATATCTGCATTTGATTTACATATTGGTAAGATTGGTATAAAAGGTGATGAATACAGCATGGAAATTGCTGAAGAACGCCTTTTAAGCGCCATAGAGCATCTTTTGTATAGGGCGCAAGGGTATTACATAGACAAGATATTATTTATTGTAGGACAAGATTTATTAAACTCTGATGGTGATTGGCCAATACCAAGCACTACAAAAGGTACGCCACAATTTAATTCTGATTTTCATATTGATATGTACCGTACAGCTAGAAAGCTTATGATCAAAGCTATAAATAGACTATATGAAATAGCTAATGTTCATGTAATGGTTATACCAGGTAATCATGATAGAGAATCAATAATGCATTTAGGTGATCTTTTAGAGTTATACTACGAAAATAATGATAATGTAAAAGTAGATAATTCGGATTGTTTAATGAAGGCTATACCCTATGGTAACAATTTAATAATTAGTGATCATGGTGATGGACCAAAGACGGCTGATTTGCCAGGTATTATATCGCAAAGATTTAAAAATTTATGGAGTGATGTAAATTATGTTGAAGTGCATAGAGGACACTATCATACCAATAAAGCTATGAAGTTACAAGCAATAGAAGAACTTAACGGTATAACCGTAAGGAACTTATCTTCAATGTCAGCAACAGATTATTGGCATGATTCAAAAGGTTTTATAGGTAATATTAAAAAAGCACAAGCTTTCATATATAACAGACAAAATGGTTTACAAGGTATATTAAACTATAATGTAAGTATATGAAAGAATTTATAGTTCCAAAAAATATATCTGAAGATAGAATGAGTATATGTAAATCTTGTAATAGATTTTTTAAACCTACAAAACAGTGTAAAGAATGTTTATGTTTTATGTTTTTAAAAACTAAACTGTCTAGTTCTGAGTGTCCTATTGGTAAATGGAAAAGTTACGTCTAATTTTACCTGTAATTAAACATAAATATTTATTGTTTTCCGTAAATACAGGTCTTCTGTATTTTTTAGGTGTAAAGCCTAAATAACATATTATATACATAATTTTATTTCTGATCATAGTTTTCTTTTTTAATTCCAATATATAAAGTCAAAAATATAATTGAAAGGGTTATAATAAATACCATCATGATTTATTTTTAATTTTATCTAATTCAAATTCAAGATGAGCAATAGCTTTTTTTATATCAGATATACCTCCATCGCTATGTTTCCTAGCTGATCTGAGTATATAACTACATGCAGTCCCTAAGTTATACGAAAGATCGTAGTCTTCTATAATTTTTCTAGCTTCATATTTATAGTATAAGCCTACGTAATAGTGGGGAATACGGGAATCTGTTGTGTCTGTGATATAATCAAAGCCATTTCTATTTCTTTCATAGTATTGCTCATCATGTTCTGTCATTAGTTTAGTTTAGTTTTATAGTGATCAATAAGTTTATTCATTTGTCTTTTATAATACAAATCAAAGTCTACATATTCTAATTCACCTGTGTCTCCATTCATAGACTTTGGCTGTGTTTGTTCCCATAGTTTGTAGAAAACACCCCTAAGTCTTTGACTAGGAGTTTTTTCACTAAACTCTGCATTTACAGTTGCTTTTTCAACTGCATCTATTTGTTCTTGATTAAAAGAACTTGTTGATACCAAAACATAACCAGGCTTTTTAATTAGTGAAAACACCTTTACCATGGTTTCGTTTGATAACTCAGGGGTGCCTACGTAAATACGTAAGCTACCATCTGCTAAAGTACTAACTTTATCAATGCCCCCTTCAAAAATTACTGAGTTTTTCATAATATATCTTCAAAATTATTTATATCTATAGGCTCTCTGTCTTGAACATCTTTCCAAATAGCCATAGATGGACCAGGCCAATTGTCTTCATCTAAACATCTTTTGTAAAGATAAAGTTCTTGGTTATATAAGTCCCTGCCTTGATCTAGAACATCACCACTAATTTCAAATACATTTAAACTAAATGGTGGATTCTTTTCTATAGCTACTATATAGTATGACAATGCTCTTACAGCATCAGTGTAAAATGCAGCTTGCTTGTGATACATATACTTTTTAATAGATCTTGTAAATGGTTTTAAATTACAATCTTGTGTTGTCTTTAGATCTACAATTATGTCATTTATATTACAGTGTATATCTAGCATACCTTTACAATTTACATCATATTCAGGATTATTCCATGCTATAATTTGTTCAGGTTTGCCAATTTTTAACAAATCTTTACACAATGAATCTTGTGATAATTTATCTGACATCATCTGTATAGTTTGTAAATCACTTTCAGAAATTAAAGTTTTGAACTGATTTTTTAACATAAATTCTGCATACTCTTGTTTACCCTGTTTGGTTCTTTTGTCTATGTTTGGAGTTACTACATAGTGTTTTTCAAACTCGTCAGGCTGTAATACATACATATGAAATGCTGATCCAAACTTCATAGCAGAGCTAGGTGGTTGTGAATGATTAAGCATATACTGAAAGTATTCAGGTGATTTGTTTGTTAAATGACTTAACATACTATTAGATACATAGTCTGTATCATTATAATAGTTTTCATGAGTCAAGTTATGATCTTGGATAATTTTCATATTGTTTGATTTAACACCAGGTACCCCGCAGAAGCAGGGTATCTAGTGAATCAAAACAAAACCATGTGTGACACGGATAGGAAAGTACTACAAAGTTAATGAATTATTCTTTTGCTTCCTTAACTTCTTCCTTTTTGTTTTGACTTTGTTCTAATTCTTTGTCTATTTTTTCCATTCTGCTTAGAATATCTGTAGCTCCAGGTATTTGCATGCAGTATTTTTTTAATGAATCTCTAAAATCTTTTTTATCCTTAGTCATTCTTTTAGATCCATTATAGTCTTTATGCACCCATGTCATAAGTGCAACTTCATGAGAATGCACGGCCTGTGCTAGTGACTTTAAGGTATTAGAAACTTCTTGTTCCACCTTAAACTTTTTATCACCTATTTTGATTTTTTCTTTAGTCTTTCTCATTATTTGTTTAGTTTATATTGTTTTTGTAGTATTTCTTCTTTTATTGTAATCATGGCTTGTACTGTGCCAGTTAGTATAAAATATGATCTACTAAGTTTAGGAGATTTTGATAAATCTTTTTGTAGTTGTTCAATTCTAGAATCTATATTTTCAATTATATTATCTATAAATTTATTTCTTTCACTATAAAATTCTATGTCTGGTATAATCATATTACTTTTATTATAACACCTGCATCATTTTTGTTTATTTCATACGGTTCAAAATATGGTATAATATAATTGCAATTATCATCTTGAAGATATTCATATTTCACCATAAGATCTTGGACAGTTTGGCAAGGATTAATATAATCAAACTTTCTTTTACTATTTCTAATAAATTTAAAGCTAATTTTATATGGTATATCCTTGCCTTCAAGTAGTTTCAAAAATCTAAATTTGTTATTAACCCAATCTTCTTTGGAGTGTTTAATATAATTCATAACTGTTTTGGAATGAATTAAATACTTGCCTGTCCATCTTTTGCCATTTTTGCTTGATGGAACATTTCCAGGAATGAAAATTGTTTCCATAAAACAAATATAACAAAATTTATAAGAGTTGCACCCAAGGGGAATTTGGCGCACTTAAGTCTTAAAGAATAAATAAAAATGTTGCTTATCAATGTATGCTCACCTATCGTTTTTAAAGGGGTAATCATCTACCAATCGTGGTTTGTGTCTTTACACCCCCTTTAGTAACGAAGGGAACATACAGTTTATTTATATATTCTACCTGATACCCTTGGGATTTGTTATCTCTTAAAATGGTAAATCGTCCTCTACATCCGAACCAACATAATCTGTGTTGGCGTTTTTAGTCCATTCACTATGTTTCATACTAAACTCAGACATTTCGTCTTCTGTTAGTTGTTTATTCATGTCAGGACTATATGTACATTTACCACCTTCTTTAGAACTCCATCTATACTTGATAGATTCTCTGATTACAGGTTCTTCTGTTTGTTTATTTATAGATATATATTCTTCTGATATAAATGCTATCATAAGTGATTTGCCTACAGCATCATTCATTGCTTGACTATCATCAGAAAAATCTCTAACACCAGCATTAATAAGAAAATCTTTTATTTGTTTAGTTTTCCATTCTTGTGTTTTAGGTTTGTCTGTTTGTTTAACAGCCCAGAATCTACATCTACCAACTTTATTATTTGATGTAACATTAAAATCTATAAATGGAGATCCATTATAGTTATCAAGATCATCTGAAGTTGTGATACTTGTAATCTTACATAAATGAGAACCAGGCTCTATGTAATCTATTTTTTCACCTTTAGCTCTTGTTACGACTGTAGTGTTTAAATTAAAGGGTAATACTTTCATTTATTATATTTTTTAAGTTTCCTAATTTTTCTATTAACGCTATATACTTCAATTTATAAGTCTCATTGTTTTTTCTAAGTCTTGCATTTTCTTGTTTTAGATTTTGCAGTTCTTTCATGAGTTCTTCCTTACTCCAATTTGCTATATTGCCGTCTTCAACAGGTATATTGATACTGTTTTTTGGTATATAAGTTTCCATAATTAATTATTTTTGAGTTTCCAATTTATATATTTTGTAAGGGTATCTCCATCAAATATAATTTTATCTTTTTCAGGAGCATATGGATATTCTTTACCCTTCCATTGTTTTGTAGTAAGTGTTTGTATTGGTAGTCTATACAAGAATCTACCTATACCCCACGATACACATGCACGTTTAAATGCATCTGAAACATGACCTTTATCTTTTTCTACATTAGACTCTGATCCTGTGTCTGATTTCCATATCCAAATATTATCATTACAAAGTATACCTACTTTACAAAATAGTAATCCATTTTCTTCATAAAATATACTTTGCCATTTATCAGGACCTACTACTTCATCTAGTAAATCTTGACAGTCTCTTGCGTCTATATATGCGACACAAGTTGATTTACCAAATCTAGTGGACTGTACACGCCACTTATAAGGTAACTCTTTCTTTAGTTGATTTAAATCCATTTGTTTTTGTTTTGATATTTTTCATTGCTATAACGAACTTTATAAATCTTCTGATCATTATAGGTTTTGATTTTAATAATAAGGTTAGTGATATTTCTTGAAACGTAAATAGTAATACTTTTTTTACTAATTTTTTATCAATTTTCAAATCATGAGCTATCTCAGATACAATATCTTTTACCCTAGTTATTTTGTTTTGTTTGTCTTTCACAAGACAAATATAACATTTTAATCTTTATTATAAAATAATTGAACAGTTAAATACATAGGCAAGACAACGCAAGTTGATATAAATAGAGCAATCATTATTGGTGTTATCATTAATATTATTAATGTTAAAATCGCAATTGAAAGCATTGGATGTCTGCCTATTATTTTAAATAGTTTCATAGTCTACAAATTTAGTTATCTCATTTTTAAATCCTAATGTAACTTCGCCTACACCTATGTTTCTACCTTTGGCAAAAATTATAGTTGCAGAGTTTTTAGCTGAAGTGCCATTATCATTAAATTCTATACCATAATATTCAGGCCTATATATAAGTATTACAACATCAGATGCTTGTTCTATTTCGCCTGATTCACGTAAGTCTGCAAGCGTTGGCTTACTGTTATTACGCATACCAACACCACGGTTAAGCTGACTAAGTGCTATAATAGTTATATTTAGTTCTTTGGCTAAATTTTTTAATGATCTTGCCACTTGACTAACTTCTTGTTCTCTAGTAGAACCTTTTGATTTATAACTTACAAGCTGTAAATAATCAACCATAATAAGTTTTACATTCTTTGTAGTTACATATTCTCTTATTCTACGTAATAAATAATTTAATGATGTTACATTTGTTTCATCAATATGTAATGGTAGGTTTTGTATATTAGAAATAGATCCATGTATACGTTTTAGTTCTTCCATATTGATTGTACCATTTGTAATATATCTGTTAGAAATACCTGAATCCATAGATGCAAGTCTACGTATTAATTGTATAGCAGACATTTCATAAGAAAATATTACTGTTGGTGTAGAAGAGTGTAGAGCTGCATTATAAGCAAGAGCTAAAGCAAAGCTAGTCTTACCCATAGATGACGCTCCACCTACAACAATTAAATCTGTTTCTTGCCAACCACCTGTAAATTTATCTATAGATTCAAAGCCAGAAGATATGCCAAGTAACCCTTCTGTGTTCATTCTAAGTTCTACATCACTGAGAAAATTCATCGCTTGTTGATTAATATCAGAAAGCTTAGTAGGTTCTGCAATTTGTAGTTTTTCTAAATTTACATTTAATTTATCTATAATAAGTTCAAGTTCTTCTTGGTTACTTAAGCTATTATTTACATCACTAACAATGTGAGCCAATAAACTTTTTTGATATTTTTCTGTTAATACTGCTACACAAGTTTGTGCAGAGTAGTAAACTGAATCATATACTATAATATCAGCTATATCTCTTGTTATATTATCTCCACCTATGTAAGTAGACAGAGATAATATATCAATAGTTTTGTTTTGTTTATGTAATGTTTTTATTGCATGATAAACTGACTTGTGAAATGGATCTTCAAACAAATCTTTATGCAAGTAATCACCCATATCATCAATTAATTTATTTGATACAATGATTTTAGCCAATAAAATTTGTTCAATTTCTTGTGTATCCATTAAGTTTGTTTTGATTTACAAATATAATTATTTAATTATTACTTCATTCTTAGTAAACATCCACTGACACCACTTAGATTTATGACCATTATTACGCATAAATTCTATTACTATTTCTTCTATAAAGTCTTTTTGCATGTTATGATTACAAAATTCATAAGGCAAAGTATAGATAAATGTAATATTTTTACGATAATCAAGTACAATTAATTTACTTACAGAAACATCTATATCACTGGAATGCATGGCAAATCTTTATAAGTTGTAAACATAGCACCACCGTCATTACCTTCATCATCCATAGTTGGATAAATCCAATGATTATCATCTAGCTTTATTGCTAGGGGTGATTTGTGCCACATAAATTCTTCTAACTCTGAATCAAGAAGATATTCTACGGCTACAATTTTTTTGCCGATCAAATGATCAGCAGCTTTTTTAGTCCAATATTTAGTTGGGTTTTTTATTTTCATTTTCTTAATCTCTTATTCTAAATTTAATTATTCCATTTCTACAAAATGCATACACTGATTGTTCAGTTTGTTTTTCTACTGCATTAATTAAGTTTTCTAAATTTATGCCCTGACCGTACGGTATTGGATAGGAAAACCTATCATATCCCGCTTCAGCTTTTTGTTGGGCTATCATTATGATAGTCCCAACATGATTTTTAAAATTAATTTTTTGTTGATTTTTATTTATAATTACTTTCATATTAATAATTTTTAATATACTCAAAAGCTCTATTATTCATTTTACTACATGCACCAATAAGAATAGATTCTTGTTGTCCAAAAGTACGCTTTGGAGCTGATTTGTGATGTGTTGTAAACTGTGTTACACCATTAAATAAGCCCCATTTGTTATGACCTACTCTATACATTTCAAGCATAATACATTGTTCAAGTTTTTCACGTTGATTTTTTAATCTTGTGGAAAATTCTTTATTTGTATTGCTATATTGTAAATTATGAGGATTTAGACGATCTGTGTTAATTAAGTAATCTACTGTATCTTTTATAAGTTGTTTTGTTACACTTTGTGTTGCAAAATCATGAAGATCAGCTATTTTACTATCATGATCTGTAAAATCAATCATTCCAGACAATAAACCCACTTTATCTTGTATAGATTTAGTGTGTCTATAACTTGCAAATGCATTTTTTGACATCCAAGCAAACTGATTTTGACAGAACATAACTTTATTCATAAATCCAAATTTTAATGAACAAGAACCATCATGACTATTCATAGCATATATATATTCTTGTGTTCTTTCACCACCAATAACTGTAATGTTATTATATCTTTGCATTTGAACAACAATTTTTCTACCACCATGCAATGATAATGCTGTTACAATTTCAAGATCATTGTCTTTTGCAATATTTCGCATAGTTTCTATGATAGTATAGTTTTGCGTTGGTGTATAAGATTTTGATACACTATTTAATACTTCACCATTATCTGATCTGACAAGTGCATAGTATGGTGTATCGTGTAATCCATTATTAGCCTCAGGAGTGCATTGTCCTGAGTACATTAATGGTTTTTTAACGACCTCCCAATCAAGGCCGTTTTGTTGTAATATAGTTTCTGTATTAAGCATATTATTGAATGTTAATTTTTAATTAGTTTATTCACCATAATTTATGATTTCCATTTCCGTCAATACTTCCTTTGGTGTACCACTGAATATGATTTTATTATTCCATACATCTCTGACTTCAATATTTATTTGATTATCAATTAGTGATATTACATATATAAACTCTTCTCCAACATCTGATGTATTGGGTGGATATAAATAAATATTACCTATACCATCTTTAAAGTGTGCAACAAGCTGTGCTGCTAAACAACCCATACCATTAAAAGAACGAGCAGGAGTATGCATATTATAACCATTAACAACATTAAAATCTTGCAAAAATTCTGCTAATTCTTTACCATGACCGCTTAAATAGCCGTCATATTGACGATACATACATATGATAATATTATCATTATGTTCGTATTCATCTTTTATATAAGTTAAACTTCTTGTACCCATAATTATTTATTTTTAGATTTTACTTCTACTATTTCCCACTCTTCATCTTCAATACCCATCTGTGATAATTCTGCTTCAGCCATTTCAGTCCAAATCTCTTTATCACCATCTTCAATCAATTCGTTAATTATTTCTTTGTGATCTGCACCATCATCTGGATATTCTACTTCTATATATGAGTAGTATGTTCTATTGAAAAATATTCTATATTTCTTGGTATTCATAATAATAACTTTTAATTCTTTCTATTATACCTCTACCATTACGTGTATGAAACCCATAACTATGTGTTAACAAAGATGGTATTGGTTTGTTTTCAATTAATAAATAAAATAAATCCCACTCGTTTTCATAGTCCATATCTTGTTGTGTTTGATTTATTGCTTCTGCTAAGGCATAAGGATCATGTCTTAATGCATGTTTGCCATATGTATTGCATATGTAGTTTTCTACGTCTTTACCTGTCATTAATATAATTTAAATATTCTATAGCTTCTTTTAATTCTTCTTGTGGAAATATACAGTACAATGATTTAAACAACCAATATTTTCTATATATGTATATTTCTTTGCCACTAGTTTTTAATATATATTTCATAACTCTAATTTTATTTGTGTTTTATTAGGTGTCCATTCATAGTAATAAAGTATGTACGTTTTATCACGTCCAAATTTATCTTTAAATGATTTTTTACCTAATAAAGGTGTATTACTATTTATTATCATTTTTTGATCAGCATACTGAACCTGTATACTGTTATCTTTGACATTATGTGGAATACCAACCAGTGTCATCCCAGATAAACTGGGATTAATTCTATAACCACTGATTAGTTTCTTTATCAAATATTTTTTCATTTCTGTATAACATTAATGTTTTTGTTTCTATCAACATGCTGCACTGATTTTATTTTATCCCAATGAGATGTTTCTTGTTTAACAACAGTATAACAATCGTTGATTAGTTCTTGTCTCTGCGTCTCAATATCTCTGCTAGGATCAACAGTAACACTTTGACCATAATTGATTTTAATAGCTTCAAAGTTTCCGATGTTTATAGTTTTACTTACGTTAAATGATATAGTTTCAATATTATTTTTCATAGTTATAATCATAGTTAAGATTTCTTTTAATTTGATCTTTTCTCACTGAAACAGCTTCTGTTTCACATTTACATATTGTACAATAATAATCGTATTCAGGATGTTCCCAATCAATTTCTCCATGACAACACTCCGAGGCTGATTCAATGTCCCAACATCTATCATCATGTATTTTGTTGTGTTGTATTTCTAAAATACCTGCAAAACACATACCTGGTTCTTCATATTCTAGTGTAAAATAAAGTTTAGGAAACATATGTACAATATTTTCTAACCATGCTATTGGTGGCGACCAAGCGCTATCAAATGTTACAGCAAAATATTCTTTATCATCGTTTTCAATATGTGGTTCACATGCATCCCATTTAGTACCCCAGTTTCCTATAGACCAGTCGTACCAGTCTTTACGATCACCACGTGGTAAAGTACCTTCAAATGAAAACTCTTTGTCTTTAGGATGTCTATTTTGAACATTTGTTGATTTTTCTACAAATTCTTGTAGTTCTTTTTCATCACCTGTTACAGTTAGGTGATTCCAGCACCAATTTGGCATAATTAATTATTTAAGTTAATATCTTTTGTTACAGAATAAGAATACTTATCACCGCAGTCTTCATCATTTATTGTTTGTTCTGTTACTTTTATATATACATCATTTTCATGCATTACTAACATATTGTTTAATAATTGATGATCAATTTTGTCCCAATATCCAAAACGAATTGATAGACTATTTACACCACTTGTGTAGATTACAAATTTTTTATTAAAAGCTGATCTAATAATTTTTAATGTATTATAGTGTATTTTCATATTTATATTTTTAGAAAAAAAGGGGCGGTAATAACAGCTACGTTTAGTTATCATTCCATGGCCACACGCTCCCACCCCTTTTTATTACATAGACACAATAGAACCTATGGTATTCTGATTATGTCTATGATTAAATTTATTAATTATATCAAAGTATCTTGATACATATGCTTTACGTGCTACTGTATATAAGTAGTTTAAATTATCTATATACTTGTAGAATAATTTTCTACGTGTAGGTTTGAACTGTTCAACAGAACCGTCTAGAAATGTAATTACAAGATTTTTTCTATCTACATGTTTAATAATAACGTCAGCGTTATTTTTTCTAAACGATGCATGAGCCAAATCGTACGGTGTTTTTTGTCTTGTTTTGATAAGTTGTTTTATTTGTTTCAGATATTCTGAAGATAGTTCAAAGGTATACATAATTATTTTTTTTTAGTTATAGAATATAAATAAAACAACCCCCGAAGGGGTTGTCCTAGTCTCTTGGTGTAAGAAACGTGAAAATGGAAAACAATACACCAGCAACGACAGCTGTAGCCACGCCACTGAATGTACCAATAAATATTATTGGGATAGCAAATGTAAATAAAATGTCCCAAAATGCTTGAGATTTAACTAGCTTGCGCCTGCCGATAGCTTTATATAAAACTATATAGTAGCCAACGGCAGTAAACAAGGCTATAGTAAGGATTCCCATTATAGAGGCAAATCAGCAGTTTTAGTCTGAATATTCGCTAGTTCTTTAAGATTGTCCATAGCTTTTTGCTCTGAATTTTTCTTAAAGTATGTATCAATAACAGGTACATGTGTAAGTCCTTTATCTGAAACAGATTTTCTTGGGATCAACTTGATGTTTACCCATGGATTACCATTAGCGTCTTTATTATAATGTTCTTTCAATGTCTGACATACGTCATTTACATTGATTGAAACGCTGATTATTTCTTTATTATTATTAGTGGTATGTGATTTAACAAACATACCTTTTGCAAAAATAGTATCTTTCATGATTTAATTTTTAATGATTATTATTTTCTGTCAAAGTTTATAGATACTGTTGGTATCTTAGCTTTAACATTACTTTTAACTTTAGATATAGCAAGTTTTAACTTGTCTAATGGTTTTCTATTATATTCTTGTTGTAGATTATATATCTCTTCAAGTTTATAATAATTATTTTCAAGCATACGAGCTATTTTCTCGTAGTCTTCTTGTATAAAATTAGTATTGTTCATATTTTAATTTTAAGTTAAACAAAAAAAGAGTGACTAAACAGCCACTCTTATATTATCTGTATCAAATACTTGCGCCCAATCTATATAGTCTAGCTGACGCATATCAATCAGAGCTTGCTCTTTGGCAATCTCGTCAAGAGATTTGTATTGCACCTGATGATACACAGGTGTGTCCATATGTATGACAGCAGCACATGACGTGCATTCTGCTACATTGTGTGAGTGTTTGAAACCTGTGGTATTACCACAAGAACACTCAATGAATAACGTTTCCATAGTTTTGATTTTAATTAATAAAAAAAAATGCAACCGTTGCCTCTATCTCTGGCGGTTAACTACTAAGCACTCTAGAATACTTTTCGTGATTGTTATAAGTTGCATTATAATATATATATAAAACATTAAACTGTTAAATAGTATACTGATTACAATTTTGCATTAATCTGATAGATTGCACTTGACTTTGTCCAAAAAAAACACTAACTTCGCAAAGCGAATACGCAAAGCATATCAATCAATTAAATAGATTAGTTAGTATTTTATAAACGGTATTTTTACAATATATTATATAACAGATTGATAATCAATAGTTTAACTATATTATAGTATTGTATATGTAAAAAAAAGTGTGTATTTGTATAGTATTAGACTATATCACACAAACACAATCAGGGATAATTATATTTTTTTTACAAGTAAAATAAAAAGAGAGACTAAGCGTCTCCCTTTATATGTGTGTCAATATACCATTCAAATAATAGTACACCTATAATAATTTTAAGGTATATCATTTCTGTTCTTTTTTAAAGTTATCTTTAATTATCTTGATGTCATCCGACATTCTCTTAGCATCAAACATTCCGTATTTCGTAAGCAAGATAGTAACTACTATAATAATAAGCGTGTTCATAATAATAATAAATTTAGATTAATACAATAAAATATACATAAAACAAAAGTGCAACAAAAAAATAGGGTGGGTGTGAAAAAAATGTAGAAGGTAGGGGGTAAAAAGGCACAGAGAATCCCTCCCTCACAATTACAAATAATTTTTTTAACTTTGTATTTAAAATTATAATTATGGCTAGACTAGGCTTATTTAATGTTCAAGATCCTTATCAGGTAACTGGAGGACAGACAACACCACAATCAAATGCAGGCACAGGAAAACAGAATATAAATAGCTTGTTGCCGTTTTTTCCACCAAGAATACCTGTTGATCCTGGAGTACCTACAGATCCAATAATGGGTGTTGATCCCGTCACTCCTGATATGCCAGATCCTAATGCGCCTATACAGGTTGAGCCAGCTACATCACCAGATATGCCTGATCCACTTATGGAAAGACCTAATGTTAGTGGTGTAATGAATATGTCTGGTAGACCATCATCACTTGTATATGGAGATCAGTTCTCAAGAGAAGGAGGCGGTGCAGGTGGAGGTATGGCTGGACTACAAGTATTTACTAATCCTATGCTTGCAATGGGTAGTGAGTTGCTTGGTAAGAATGTTAGTCAGTTTGATAATGGTGGTATGATGAATCCATATAACAGTGCAGTCAATTCTTTTAGAAAAGCTTTGGACAATAGAATAGCTGCTGGTAAGCAACTAGAGGGAGTTGTTAATATGAGAAAAAAAAGATTTACGCAAGGGGGTAGATTCTAAATTATGAGAGAGATAGAAACTAGATTCGGAAAGGTTTCTATAGGGGACGATAATAAATACTTTATAGAAAGAATGTACGATGATCTTTATCTTCTAATGGAAGATGAATACGATTTAATACGTAATACTAAAGAGTATGGTTTTGATTTAACAGAATCATCTTGGAAATATCAAGTTCATCCACTTAGTGACGAAATTATATTTACACTGAGTTTACAACTAGAATATAATGATTGATGTATTTATTGAACTTAAATCGCAAAGGGGATATATACAAGGATGACGATGGAGTCACGGGGGTTCCTGAGTTTCTTACACTCATTAAGAAAGAAAAATTCGGGCCTGCGGCCCTCAAATGGGTTGCGTTAGTCTATGACTACGAAAGCCCATATAGACATTACAACGAGCAAGAAAGAAAAAAGATAGTCAGTAAAGATATCTATGATACATATTCTTGGTCTGGTATGAATGACGCATGTTTACTTGCAGCTTGTAATAAATATAATGAATTGCAGTTTGATCCATTGGACGAACAGCTTATAGCTTTTAATAAAAAGATTAATCAGTTCACTGATCTTATAGATAAAATGCATTTAGATGAAGAGAATGCAGAGATGTTACAAAAGCTTATGATAGGTGTAGAAAAGATATTAAAGACTAGACAAGCATTATTAGATGCTATAGAAAGAAGAGGTGAGCGAGTAAAGATTGCTGGTGATAAAGGTCTGAGTTTTTTAGAAAGACGTAAAGAAATACAAAGTAATGACTTATAAAAAAAGACACACTGATATTACTAATGATGAGTCTATGTATCAACAGTATCGTAGGATTCTAATAGGCTCAGGATTATTTAAAGAAGAAAATTTTCCAAGTCTACAAGAACTCAAAGATGGTGTTGAAGAATTAAGATCACAAAGTTCACCCGCTACAGGTCCTTGTTATCAAGTGGGTGATGTAGGCCCTGCTGGTGGTATTATTTTTGCAATACCATATCAGTGGTATAACTGGAGTCCCTTTTATTTTGAAGCGGCACCAAATGATTCAGCTGAAGGGCTTATGCCATTTTTTGAATCTAGATTTTCTTTTGAGCCACCAGAATTTGATTTTACACAAGTTCTTAGAGGAAATTCTGCACAGCAAATTGTTGAGATATTTAAAGGAACAGAATATGGTAATGTAGATGTTGATATATTAGCACCACCTTTTGTTCAACCACCTTTACAAAATAATTTATTAAGTATAGCTTTAGCTGTGCCAACTATTGGTATGGGAGATGGTGAATATCTAACTGATTTTGTAAATAATACATATCCTGCAAGAATTTTTTCTTCACCTAATCTTTTTTTTAATAGAAATCCATTAGTTCCATCACATAATTGGGCGTTTGATGTGGCTCAACGTTATGTGGGACCTTTTGGTGATCAGGATTATTATTTACCTAATTTTATTGAAGCGCTGGTTATGATGCTTACTATCGGTCCAGCTGCTCAACCTACGTTTGGTAATCCAAATAATAACATGGGGGATTTTCTAACTAGTCATGATAGTCCTACTAATAAATATTATTGGACGTCTACCCCTAAGCCTGAACTTCCTGACGATCCTACAGGTACTCATAATGAAATGGCATATGTTATGGACTCAATGTTATTTACTGGACATTCACAACAAGCGTTATTTACTACGGCAGGTATGCCTGCTTTTTCTGACAGAATTGTACCACACTCTGTAAGAGCTATAAGAAAATTTGAAAAATGTCCAGACGTAGAGTTTCCAGGCATAGACTATAATTTTAGAATTTCTGAAAGCACTAGAAACGCATCTAGTATTAGATTTATAGAGTATTGGAGGTATCAAGGTATAGTTTACGAAACATATGCTGATGTTCAAATAGGTAGTAGACATGTACAAAATAGTGGCCCTCAAGGTCAAGGAGTTTTAGGTTGGACAAAAGTTTTAGAAATTGAATTTGATAAATATGATGTTTTAGGACAAATTTTACCTCAAACAACTTATTTAGTTCCTGGCGACACAATAGAAATTACAATACATAATAAGTATGAAGAATATGTAGGAACATACATATATGAATTTATGAACTACTCACGTGGGGTGGGTAATTGTACTTATAGTCCTTGCGGTAGAAATATAGTATATGTTAGATTAATTAGTTCAGACGCAGGTGTATATAAGATAACGAAAAATGAACATGATTATGTAAAATTATCTATTAAAAGCACAGCAAGGAATGATGGTATTGATTATAATTATGGTCCTAATGGTATTATAAGACAATATACATATGGTAATACAAAACAATTAGAAGAATATTTAAAATTTGATTCAAACAATTTAACTAGTTCATATTATTTAAATAATCCATCTTTACTTAATAATCCATTAAACGCAAGATGGATAGATGATACAGGGGCTATAAACACTAATAGAACTGAAATTTTTTATACATGTAGAGGTCATTGTAATCGTGTTATTATAGGAGCTGGAGGATCAGGAAATACAATTTCTATTGCAGATTGCAATAAATTGTTCACGCATACATATCCTACTGCACCACCATTACAAGAGCCAAGATCAAATGTTTTGTTTTGGGTGGCAATTTTTAGAACAGGAGCTGATGCATATCCAACAAGACAGGAATGCAGAAATCGTTCAAGATGTGAGCCAGTAGTAGTAGTGCCACCACCACCACCTCGTAACCCTGATCAACCAGAATTAGATGAAATAAATATACCCAAACAAATTGGAACATTAGAATCTTTTAACATTGACTTTGAAGAACAATATGATTTTGAAAGCATATCAGATTGTCCAAGAAATATTTTTACCTCACATTTACCACAAGATTTAATATCTCAATATCAAAATGATAACATTATTGAATCAGCGATTGAAAGAAATGAAAAAATCAATAAACTTTTTGAAGATGTAAATGATATTAGCTACATAAAAAGAAACTGTTGCAATAATAATGAAAGTTTAAAAATACTAGCAAGATATGATGAAAATGGAGATTACGTTTATAATCAAGAAGATAAAGATGAAAATGAAATTGAAAATGAATTATGAGTGAAAAAAAATTTGAATATAAATTAGGTTATTTAACTAGGGCTTATAATAAAAATTATAATAGAGGAGATTTGGATAAAGCTAAAATATACGATAACATTGCACAAAAAATACATGGTGTAAGTTTGGAGGTTAATTATCATAATAAATTAGCGGCAAGAGAGAAAAGAAAAGGACCATATGGCATAGGATCAACCAGGAAATTAAGGTATGGCTAAAATAAAAAAAGATCCACAAAAATACAGACCTATAGCTAATCACGGACATCCTGAGTTAAATCCAGACTCTGTTCAATATCAAGAATATTGGAGTAGAGAAACAGATAGATGTATCAATGGTTTTAAACCAAAAGGTATGAAAAAAATATCTGGCAAGTATTATTTTTATTTAAATTATTATATGATACTTGGTAATGATGGTACTAAAGGTAATCGTAAAACATTAATAAATCCTTGGTACAGAGAAATGGATCATGAATACTTTGATCTGATTGAAACCTGCAAGCAAGAACAAAAAGGGATGATAGTAATTAAAGCTAGGGACAAGGGGTTTTCTTATATGAACTCTGGTGCAATAGCCCATGAATATACGTTTTTTCCATTTAATGATGTGGGGGTAGCAGCAGGTTTACAAGCCACAGCAGACGCATTCTTTGATAAAACAAAAAAAGGATTGAATGGTATTCATACAAACTTTAAACACTCTGTTTTAAAAGACACTAGTGATATAATGCGTAGTGGTTATAAGCAAAAGAACAAAGACGGTAAATGGGAAGTGGGCGGTTATCAATCAACTATTATCTGTCGTACTATGGACAATCCAGAAGTATTTAAAGGTGAGCGTTTATCGTTAATGGTATTTGAAGAAGCAGGTGAATTTAAAAGACTTAAGAATGCATATATGTCATCTAAAGCTTGTTTTATGGATGGGGACATACAATTTGGTGTACCTATTATTGGGGGTACTGGTGGTGATATTACTAAAGCCTCTAAAGATTTTATGGACATGTATTATAGTCATGATGCTTATAATTTAATACCAATGTTTATACCAGCTAATCGTGCTTACTATGGCTACTATGATATTAAAACAGGTAAAGAAAAGAAACAAGAAGCCTTAGAAAAACTTACAGAAGAGAGAGATAATATACAAAAGTCAGGAGATAATCAGGCATTTAATTTACACATACAAAACTATCCATTAACAGTTGAAGAGGCTTTTCTTAATACACATTCAGCAAGATTTGATATAGCATTACTGAACGCACAAAGATCAAGAATACTATCCAGCAAAGATTTTAGAAGTCAAATACAAAGTGGATATTTGGATTGGGAATTAGGTGAAGAAGATTTTAGAGTTAAATGGAGACCACACCCAAATGGTCCATATAAAATATTGGCACATCCCATGCCAGAATTTAAGAATTTAGATATAGGTGGCGTGGATTCTTATGATCAAGATAAAGCTGGAGCATCTGATTCTTTGGGTAGTGCGATAATTTATCGTAGATTTGCAAATGTAGATATTCCTTGCGATTATGTCGTAGCAGAGTATACTGACAGACCGCCTAAAAAAGAAGATTTTTGGGACGGTGTACTAAAACTTGCAGTTTATTATAATTCTAAAATGCTAGTTGAGTACACAAAGATAGGCATATTAGATTATTTCAAGCGTATGAATGCCTTGAAATATTTAAAAGAAAAACCAGAGTCAGCACACAACCCTGGTTCAAAAACAAGGAATAGATATGGTGTGCATATGAACAAACAGATTAAGTCTTTACTTGAAGATTTAATTGATGATTATATAAGAGAAAATATTGAAGATATTTGGTTTTTGGATTTGATAGATGAACTTGCTAATTATGGATTACAAAATACAGACCGAGCTATGGCCTTTGGATTATGCTTAATACATAATATAGACAACTACAGAATACAAGTAACTGAAAAAGAAGATAAAAAAGATTTAGGTTTTAAATATTATAAAATGGGATACAAAGGTATACCGATGCAATTAAGTTAAATATGAAGAATAATTACACATCAATGCCTGCGTTAATAATACCAGAGGAAGAAAAAACTCCTGAATGGTGTGAGCAGGTTCTAGACTCAATAATTAGTTTTATGTCTTATGATGGAAACAACTATGAAGAAGGCAGAGCTAAAGACATAAGAAATTATCAAATATATAATGGTCAACTAAATCAAGATGACTATGCTTATATTACAGAACAATATGGATTAACATATCCAGCTAGACTTGTAAACTATCCCATTATCACACCTAAAATAGATTTATTAGTTGGTGAGTCTTTACGTAGACCTTTAGATATGAAAGTATCTACGGTAAACAAAGAAGCTGTTTTAAGAAAACATGATTTCAAAGTTGGTCTTATAATGACAGATTTGCTGAAAGACATACATCAAGAGTTTGAAGAAACACAAGGTATAAGAATTAAAGATCAAGGTAAGGGTATAGCTGTGCCAGAAGATATAGAAACTTATATGAAATATAACTATCGTGAAATGGTAGAAGAGGTGGCGCAAGATGGTTTAGAATATATAATCAATAGATATCATGTTAAAGATATTTTTAAAGAAGGGTTTAGAGATTTATTAGTAACAGGTAAATCTTTTTATAAAACTTACATTAAAAATGGTGATCCATATGTAAGGCGTGTAGATCCAAGAACTATTGTTTTTGATGGTGCTTCACATTCTGATTATTTAGATGATGCTAGCTGGGTGGGCGAAGAAAGATATATGACTGTAAATGAAATTAACGATGAGTTTAAAGAAGATCTTACAGAAAGCGATTTAGTTGAGTTGGATAAAATGAGAAACCTTTATGGTGGTTCTCCTGACTTAAAATATTATAATAGTTCTTTTGATTGGATAGATGCTGGTTATGGTAAAGAAACTAGAATACGCGTGGTATCTTGTGAGTGGAAATCTTTAAGAGCATTGAAATTTAAAGTTTCAGATAATAAATACGATCCTAATAGACCATTCAGAAAGCTAGTAAAAGATACTTATAAAGCTAGAAAAGGAGAAACTGTTGAAGTTAAATATGTAGATGATATATGGCAAGCTACAAAAATTGGTGGTAAGATTTTAGTAAACGCTACAAGAAGAAGTAATCAAGTAAGAAGTGTTGATGATCCTGGAACTACACCATTGTCTTATGTAGGTTGTATATATAATAATACAACAGGCAAACCTATATCATTAGTTGATTTATTAGATAATATTCAAATGTTATATAACATAGTAATCTATCAAATAGAACTAGCTATGGCAAGATCAGGTGGTAAGGCTGTAGTATACGATGTATCTCAGCTTCCTACAAATGCAGGTATGGATATACAGACAGTCCTTTATCATTTAAAGACTGATGGTATTATACCTATAAACTCCAAAGATGAGGGTAATCAAATTAGTTCATTTAATCAGTTTCAGCAAATTGACTTTACATTATCACAATCTGTTCAGCAACTAATTAATTTAAAAATTATGTTAGAAGAAATGGCTGGACAAATATCAGGCGTTAGTAGACAAAGAGAAGGGGCTGTAGGACAATATGAATATGTGGGTAACGTGCAAAGAAGTGTGGTGCAATCAGCAACAATTACAGAAAGCTGGTTTCAAGCACACTCTGAAGTTAAGCAAAGAGTTTTTGAAAGACTTTGTAATCTTATGAAAATATGTTGGGCTGGTGGTAAAAAAGCTGGTATGATTTTAGGAGACGGTGCATATAAATTTTTAAATGTTTTGCCTAACATAGCATTACAAGATTTTGGTGTATATGTTGGAGATAGTGGTAAAGATGATGCAATGAAACAAGTTGTTCAGCAATTATCACAAGCAGCATTACAATCAGGAAATGTGGATCTTCTTAATGTTATAAAAGTGTTAAAAGCTGATACCATGACTGAAGCTGAAAAAGTTTTAGAGCAGGGTATGGAGCAAATGAAACGTATGCAAGATCAGCAACAACAAATATTAATGCAACAGCAACAAATGGCTCAACAAGCTAAGGAAGCTGAAATACAACAACAATTAGCATTGAAACAAGTTGATAATGATGCTAAAAAAGACATAGCTAATATAGAGGCTGAAACTAAAATAAAAATTGCTAAGATGCAAACAGATGCGCAGCGTGATATTAATGATGCAAAAGAATCTTCTGCTATGATAAAAAAGGTGGCAGATTCAGAATTAAGAATGAGAGAAAAAAATCAAGAAACTCCTGAAACAACTGTTGGTGAAAAAACAGCAAGACAAGAGCTTGACAGGGCAGTTCAAGATATTTAAAAAATTATTATCTTTGCATTTGGGAACAAAAATTAAATTAATATGGCAAAAGAAGAATCAAAAATAGTAGAAGCTGTTGAACAAGCAGCAGAAATAGAAACACAAGAAACACCACAAAATGAAAGTGATGAAAAGTTTAATCCATTGGCTTTTGCTTCCGATAAACCGATTTCTGAAGAATCAAAAGAGGAAGAAACAACAGAAAATACTGAGGGAAATACAGTTGAGTCTACTGATGGATCTGAAGAAAAATCACAAGAAGAGGAGGGCTGGTCATGGAACAAAGATGAAGAAACTACAGAGGCTAGTAAAGAAGAATCCTACAATTGGGAAGGTGAAGAAAAAAAGGAAGTTGAAAGCAATGAGCAAACAAGTTCTGAAATAAACTGGTCTGATGTTTCTAAAGAATTAGGAATAGAGGGTGCAAGTAAAGAAGAAATTATTAACACATTAAATGATTTAGCACAAAGACCAGAGGTTGATACATC
>TARA_R100000388_G_scaffold618_4_pt1 | contig 30629 bp, 36 predicted proteins | sample TARA_R100000388 | Tara Oceans TARA_R100000388 (sample SAMEA2620360) | marine metagenome | biome: marine biome (ENVO:00000447); feature: surface water layer (ENVO:00002042); material: "saline water (ENVO:00002010), including plankton (ENVO:xxxxxxxx)" | depth 5 m | reverse complement strand
ATTAGATTGGGAAAGTGAAGACCCAGGAGAAGATTTATGACCATAGTAAGTAGTATAGACGTTCTAAAAGATAACGTAGACGCTGACATGGGACGTAAAGAACAGGTAACAGCATACATAGAATACGCCCCTTCATATCGAAGAGAGAATGTATGCTCCCGAATATTTTGGAAAGAGGAAGGAGAGAAAGCAAAGAAAGAATTTATAGCTGAGATGATTAATCTAGTAGTAGGTACGAAAGATAATATTATTATCACACGATGCCCTGTTGTAGGTGAAACTGCTAACAGGGACAGAGAAATAACTATTTATTCATGGATAGGTGAAGGAGTAAAGAAATGAAAAAGTTTATATCTGCACACATGCTGTTATTAACTTTATTAATGGTAGTGGTTGCTGGTTGTGCGCCTATGCTTTTAGCTGGTGGCGCAGCAGTAGGCATCAAAGGAACTGTCACTGACATAGAACATACAGCTAAACTGGAAGAACACGCGGCAATGATGGACAGTAATCTTTTAGAAGTTCAGGTAAATAAAGTTGATATAGAGGCTTTACATGAAAAGATAAAAATGTTAGAAAGTAAAATAAATAATTTAGAAAAGTTATTCCATCTTAAACTGTAATCTGACAAACAGGAGATAAAAAATGTTAGACCATCTTACTACCACGAACGACAGAGAAATATTTTTTAAAGTGTTTGAACAGAACGTAATAGGTAAATGCACAGCTTGCGATGCTGAAAACTACAAGATGTTAACTCGCGGTGATGGTGTCATTGGACCTGACGTTTGTCTATCTATAGTAAAATCTAACTATAGAATAGTAGAGAATGAAGAAGTACTTATGCCTTTGCAAGAACAGATGATTAATTACTTTGATCCATCTGTATTAGAAAACGTTCAGATAAAAGACCATATCTCTAAAAATGGCGCGGTGTGTCATGCAGAGTATATCTTTCCTAGCATTAAAAAATCTGTTGAGACAGATGTAGGACACAAAACAGATATGATCCTTAGATTTATTCTCAAGAATACTTTTAATGGATCATCATCTGTAGTCTTCTATGGTGGCTTGATAGATACCTTCTGCACTAACGGTATGATTGTAGGTAACTACGATGTAACCAAACGTAAGCATACGAAAAACTTTACTATAGATGGCTTCATATCTGCTTTTCAGGATTGCATGGTTAACTATAAAAATGTGGTTAAGATGCATCAACAGTGGGCAGATACTAGGATTGGTCCTCTACACAATGTCAGACTTCTGTTTTCTGAGTTAACTAAGAATCAAAATTTGCAAAGAAAAAATACTTTAGCAGACAGACTGTATGCTCAGTATGCGGATGAGGTTTATAACAGAGGTAACAATGTGTTTGCTGTTACTTCAGCTATGACGCACTACGCTAGTCACAATGATAATAGGTTCCCATTGCGTAGCAACGCTGATAATGATAGTTTATTTAAGCGGCAAGAGACTGTACGCAAATGGTTTAAGTCTAAAGTATTTGAAGAGTTTCTTGAAGCAGTTTAACAACAATTAGAAAGGAAGTTAAAATGGTTTATAAGTATAAATCACACGAAGAAATTCCCTCATACATGAGAGATTATCTTCTAGGTGTCGCAGACGCTAACCATGTAGAAGAGTTAGATCTAGATGACATAAATGACTTTCTGAATGGTTTGGAAGAGTGGCATGATGAACAAGAAAACATCCCCGACTCTTTAAGAAGTGTTCACTAGTTGTTCGGGACAGGTTTATTTAATCCTATAAGCCTGTCCCTTTTATTTGTTAGTTCTATTATAGGGGAGTAAAATTGTGAAAAGGATTAAAATTGTAGAGGAAGTTTTCTTAAAGTATGAAAGAAGAAAAAAGATTTCTAGCATATCTTTATACAGAGATAACTTAGATCACCCACCGTCTATGATGAGTACCATATCCTTAAAAGAGTTAATTTTTAATTCGTTAAATTCAAACTCATTTAGAAGTATAAATCAAGAATACATAGAAAATATACTTAAAGATTTAGAAGATATACAAGAAGAATTAAAACAATACTCTGAGGACTACCCTGAGTTTGGTTTTGGAGATAATGCATAATGGAGAAGACATTACAAAATACAGTAGATGAATTGCGTGCTTGTAAAAACGAGCGAAATTTAATAGAGCCGCATATGTTACAAATAAGTTTATCAAGATTATTAGATGAAGTAAAAAAAGATAACTGTTATATAGTTTCAACTCTTAACGAAGTATTAGATAAAGTAAATGAAATGTCTTACTTAAATTTAAAACAAGAACATCAGCTACATGACTTAGCTACCAGAGTGCAAGTCCTACGTGATGAAGTTTTAAAAATTATTAGAAAGTAAAACAAATGGATAAACAATTTGAAAACTCAACGATTAAAATATTGAAAGATCAAATAGCCCAGATGACTAACGCAACTTATAATAATTATAAAAGAATAGCAGAACTAAATGAACAGAATATTTATTTAAGAAAAAAGGTAACGTACTTAGAAAGTAAACTAGAACAAATATCGGATAGGAGATTAAATGAAAGCTGAACTTATAGCTAATTTAGGGGATGACCTTACAGTTGTCAATGCCGCTAGGGTTTCTTTTGATAAACAATCTTCGTGGAAAAAAAATGTTAAGTCGCCACCAACTGAAAAAGAACTACACGAGAAAGATATAAAATTAATTAAGTATCTAGCGAAGCATAATCACTTCACACCCTTCACTCATTGTTCGATTACTTTAAGAGAGACTGTACCTATTTTTGTTGCGAGACAAAGATTTAAGCACACCATTGGTTTTACTTATAACGAAGTAAGCAGAAGATATGTGGATGATGATCCTGAGTTTTACTCACCTGAAGTATGGAGGTTTAGGGCTGAGAATATTAAACAAGGTTCTGATGAAGAAGGTTTAACAGAGAAAGAATTAGATGAGAAAATTTGGTTTGTTGATGGAGTATACCGCGCCTTAGATCAATCATCCAGTAGTCCAAAAGAATTATATTCTATGTGCATGAGAACTTATAAGTCATTGTTAGAATTAAATATTTGTCCTGAACAAGCCAGGATGGTTTTACCTCAATCAATGTATACGAGTTATTACGTGACAGGTTCACTGGCTGCATTTTCCAGAGCGTACAATCTACGCAGTGAAGACACCGCGCAGGAAGAAATTAAAGAACTGGCTAGAGAGTGGAATAAAATAATTCGTAAATTATTTCCTGAAAGTTGGAAAGCACTAACAAAAAATAATAATAAAAATGAAAAGGTAATACACTAATGGCGATTAAAAAAGGGATAGGATTAAAAGATAAGATTGAAATAACAAGGCACATGCAGACAAGTATAGGTCACTCGATTAATACTAATCCTAAAAATAAACATAAAAAAAGAGATTGGAAACCATATCGTGGACAGGGGAAATGAAGAATCTATGGGAGAAAGACAGGAAAACAATCTATAAAGAATTATTAGATTTATATTTAGAAGAGGGTTACTCAAGGAAGGAAGCAAGAAAGTTAGCTACAGAAGAAACAGATGAAATAAAAGCGGGTGATTTTTCTTTTGTGTCTAACATTATGGATGAACAGGATTGTTAATATTTATATAAATCTTCCTCATACGTGAATAATTTTTTAGTATATCTCTCTCATACGTGAACCGTTTTATAAGTTATTGATTATAATATATAAAATATATTATTGACTTATATTTTAAAATATGATAATTAATTATTAATTAATAACCCAGAGGTTAATTACATGGACAGCAAGGAGAGCGTACTGGTTGAGGCGCATAGGCCGTGCGATAGTTGTGGTTCATCAGATGCAAGAGCGTTGTATTCTGACGGACACGAATATTGTTTTAGTTGTCAGACAAGATTTGAAGGAGAAGGAGATTACCCTGTCATGTCTAAACCCATCACCACCAATGTCACCCCACTAAAATCTACTGAAGGTGTAGTAACATCAATACCAGATAGAAAGATATCATCAAACACCTGTAAAAAATACAATGTTAGAACAGTTAAAAATCAGGAAGGTGTTATAATAAAACACCGCTATCCTTACTACGATTCTAACGGTAATCACATAGCTGATAAAATTCGTATTGTGGAAACGAAAGACTTTCCTGCTGAACCAGTGGGTGCATTGGGACGAGGTGTTTTATTTGGTCAAAACCTTTTCAATGCTGGTGGTAAGTACGTCACAATTTGTGAGGGTGAGTTAGATGCACTGTCAGCATTTGAAATGCTTGGAAGTAAATGGCCTGTGTTGTCTATCAAGAATGGTGTTCAGTCTGCACTCAAAGATTGTAAGGCTAACTTAGAATATCTTTCAAAGTTTGATAATGTTGTCTTGTGCTTTGATGCAGATGACAAGGGAAGGAAAGCAGCGCAACAAGTAGCCGCACTGTTTGAACCTAATACTTGTCGCATTGTTCACATGACGGATGGTAAGGATGCATCTGAATACCTACAGGGTGGTAAGCGTGAACAGTTTTCTCAGGCATGGTGGAATGCCAAAGTGTACACCCCTGCTGGCATCCTTAATCTGGCTGACATGGGCGATGGCCTGTATGATGAGGGTAATTACAAAACCTGTCTGTATCCTTTCGATGGTTTAAATGAAAAGCTGTATGGAATACGCACAGGGGAACTTGTAACCTTCACGGCTGGCACAGGCACTGGTAAGTCCAGTGTTATGCGTGAACTTATGCATCATGTATTAAATAATACAGAGGAAAACATTGGTGTAATATCTTTAGAGGAAAATGTAAGGTCAACTATCTTTCACCTCATGTCAGTTGAGGCTAATGCCAGGTTGTACATTCGTGAGGTGCGTGACCAGTTTAGTATGAATGATCTTCGCAAGTGGCAAGAGGCTACTGTAGGAACAAGAAGATTTTATGCCTTCGATCACTTTGGAAGTATGAAGACTGATGAAATACTTTCAAGAGTCAGGTACATGGTCAAAGCATTAGACTGTAAGTGGATATTCTTAGATCACTTATCGATATTAGTTTCTGGTTTGGAGGGAGACGACGAGCGTAGAAACATTGATAATCTGATGACTAAGTTAAGGTCGATTGTAGAGGAGACAAACGTAGCTATGCTTCTTGTCTCCCATCTACGCCGCGCACAAGGTGACAATGGGCATGAGAATGGCAGAGAGGTTAGTCTGTCCCACCTTAGAGGTAGTCAAAGTATAGCACAACTTAGTGATGCAGTGGTGGCTATGGAGCGTGATCAACAATCTGATGACCCTAACATAGCCAACACAACAACCATCAGAGTATTGAAGAATAGATACGCTGGGGATACTGGCGTGGCTTCTCATTTATTTTTTAATAAAGATACAGGAAGGTTGACAGAGGTACACAATCTAGGCGATGATCCAGAGGGAGATAGTTCAAGCGGAGAACTGTAGATATGAAAGTTGTCCTAGATATTGAGACTGATGATTTAAATGCAACAGAAATATTTTGCATCGTAGCCAAAGAACGTGAGTCAGGTAAAATACATGTTTGGAAAGAACAACAATGTTATGAAACATTTCCTTTGTTTGCAAAACGTGTATCTAAATTTATTATGCACAACGGTATATCTTTTGATGCCCATGTTCTCAATAAACTTACTTCAGTCAATATTGATTTAGATCGTATAGAGGACACTCTGATCTTATCACAGTTGTCTGATCCTGTAAGAGATGGTGGACATTCTTTAGAATCCTGGGGGCAAAGGCTAGGCTTTGGTAAGATAGACTTCCACGACTTCTCTTGCCTGTCTCAAGAAATGATAGACTACTGCATTCGTGATGTGGAACTTACTGAACGAGTTTATATCTCGTTGCAATCAGAGATGCAGTCTGTTCGTAGACAGTGCATAGACTTGGAGTATGAAGTTAGAAAATTAGTTTCTCAACAAGAAAGAAATGGTTTTGCTTTGGACATGCAGAAAGCAACATGTCTAGTTGCGAGACTAAAAGATCAGTCGGATAAGATCGAAAAAGAAGTAACAGATATGTTCCCACCCATACCTGTTTTTATCAGAGAGGTTACACCTAAAATTAAAAAGGATGGTTCTTTATCCTCAGTCGGATTAAAACATATAGAAGATTTATCTACCGTGGGCGGTGTTCATTCTCTGATTGATTATCAAAAATTTAATTTGTCTTCCAGACAACAGATAGTTAAAAGACTTTTGTCTAGAGGCTGGAAGCCTAAAAAGTTTACAGACAAAGGGCATCCTATCGTTGATGAAGGTGTGTTAAAAGATGTGGACTTACCTGAAGCAAAGAAGATAGCAGAGTTTCTTATGCTTCGTAAAAGGATAGCACAGATACAATCATGGATAGATGCAGTTCAAGATGATGGAAAAGTACATGGACAAGTTCTTACGTTACGTGCAATCTCTGGAAGAATGGCGCATCATTCTCCGAATATGGCGCAGGTGCCAGCTAGTTATTCGCCGTATGGTAAGGAATGCAGAGAATGCTGGACTACTGGAGATGCATCTAATCTTCTTGTCGGCTGCGATGCTTCTTCTCTGGAGTTACGTGCGTTAGCACACTACTTGGAAGATAGTAAGTTTACCAGTGATGTTGTTGACGGTGATATACATACAGCTAATCAACATGCGGCAGGATTAGAGACACGCGACCAGGCAAAGACGTTTATCTATGCTTTTATTTATGGTGCAGGGGCGGCTAAAATCGGCACTGTGGTAGGTGGCACGGCACAGGATGGTCAAAGACTAATAGATACTTTCTTGTCTAACGTGCCAGCCTTGGCAACGCTGAGACAGAAAGTTGATGCTGCATCCAACAGAGGATATCTGATAGGGTTGGATGGAAGAAAACTAATCGTGCGAAATAAACATTCTGCAGTAAATCTTTTGATACAAGGGGCTGGTGCAGTAATATGCAAGCAATGGTTAGTTGACATACATGATTTATTATCGTATACGCAAATGAAAGCGCGTCTTGTTGCATCAATACATGATGAATACCAACATGAAATAAATAAAGAACAGGCTGAAGAATTTGGCAAGCTAACCAAATTGGCGATGAGGAAAACTCAAGAGAGGTTAGGCATCAAATGTCCACTCGACAGCGAATACAAAGTAGGCCACAACTGGTCGCAGACGCATTAATAAATTTAACTCCTGCTGAACTACAGATTAGTTCGTTCATAGGTAGATCACGTAATAAAAGAAACAGAGGTGCGGGTATATATGATAATGCTGTATCGGACACACAGATAATAGATATCATAGGTGCTGAAGCTGAACTGGCTTTTGCTAAGTTATGTAATTTATACCCGACAGATTTTATGATATTAGATCTTAAATCAAAAGCCAAAGGAACTGATGATGGTGATCTAAATGTAGATGGTATATGTGTTGACGTTAAGACTACAACTCATAGAAATGGGATGTTAATATCTAACTCAAAACATAAATCTAGTATAGATGTATTTGCTTTAATTATAAAGAAAGGAGAAGACACGTTTCAATTAAAAGGTTTTATGACTGCGGCTGAACTTATTGTTAAGAAAAGGTTTGGCAGAGCTAACGGAAAACTTAAAAGACCTGCATATGTGGCTACACAAAATGAACTATATTGTTTTAAAACCGCTGTGCAAAAATTAAAAAAAATATCTTGACAACATGTAACTGTCATAATATTTTATCAACTCAACTATCAAGCTAAGTAGTTAGACTTAGTAAACTGTAAAGGAGAATACAATATGGATACTCACATTATTTCTGGTAAGGCTTACTGGGCAAGCGTTATTTCCCCTAATACAACTTACGAACCTGTATGGCAAGTTGATGTTTGTCTGGACGACGATAGTAAAAATCTGGTTGAAAGTCTTGGTCTTAATGTTCAAAACAAAGACGATGACAGAGGTGACTTTATTAAAATAAAACGTAAGGTGAACAAGCGTGATGGTTCACAACGTACTGCTCCTGTTGTTAAAGATTCCGAGAACAACAACTGGGATGACAGACTTATCGGAAATGGTAGTATGGTTAACGTCAAGTTTTCTACTTACGATTGGGAATACAATAAGAAGAAAGGTGTAGCCACTGATCTTATTGCTATTCAGGTAGTTGACTTAGTTCCTTATGGTGGAAGTGGTTCAGAGTTTGAACCTGTTAAAGGTGGCTTTGTAGTTGGTGGTAGTGAGTCTGCTCAAGAACAAGAATCTCCTTTCTAGAGTAGACCACAATTAGGGGTTGCCTATCTGGGTGAATTGTGGCAACTGAGTTAGTAGCGCGGGAGGGAGACTAACACTTTCAAGGAAATATTTATGTCAAAACGTGCGTTCATTACAGGCATTACTGGACAAGATGGTTCTTACCTGGCTGAACTACTTTTATCAAAAAATTATCATGTGCATGGTTTAATTAGACGTAGTTCAACACCTAATACAAAAAACATAGAACATATTCTTAATAATCCTAATGTAACTATTCACTTAGGGGATATGACAGACAGCGCTAGTTTAAATAAAATAGTAAATAATATTAAACCTAATGAAGTTTATAACTTGGCTGCACAAAGCCATGTTAAAGTATCTTTTGACACTCCTGTATGCACTGGAGATATTAACGCCATTGGTTCAATGCGTTTGCTTGAGGCGTGTAGAAATATAAAGGATTGTCCTATACCCAAATTTTATCAAGCATCTTCTAGTGAATTGTTTGGCAAGATACAAGAACCAATTCAAAATGAAACAACTCCTATGTATCCTCGTTCACCATATGGGGTAGCAAAATACTACGCATACTGGGCGGTGAAAAATTATCGTGAAGCATACAATATGTTTGCTTGTAATGGAATATTATTTAACCATGAAAGTCCAAGGCGAGGAGAGGAGTTTGTTACCAGAAAAGTAACTAAGTATGTGGCTAATTGGGATATAATTTCTGAGCCGCTTGAGTTAGGAAATCTTTCCAGCTTGAGAGATTGGGGACATGCTAAAGACTATGTTAATGGAATGTGGCTTATGCTACAAGCATCTAAACCAGATGACTATGTTCTTTCAACAGGAGAAAAACATAGTGTTAAAGAATTAGTAGAACTTTGTTTTAAAATTAGACACAACAAAACTATACTATGGGAAGGTGAAGGTATAGAACAAAAAGGATATATTAATTATTTTACAACTAAGGCTAACGAAAAAATGAAAAGGCGACTGGTTGTCGTAGTTAATCCTGACTTTTACAGACCCTCTGAGGTAGACGTTTTATGTGGTAATTCTGCTAAAGCTGAAAAAGAATTAAATTGGAAACGTGAATATACTTTTGACAGGTTGATAAAAGAAATGTTATTGTCTGATCAACCAGAAAAATATTGGTATAAAAATGGAGGTGAATTACCTGATGGTTACTACACAGTATCATAAAATTAACTGGCCTTTAGCCCATGATACATGGGACAACAAGGAGCGAGATGCAATGCATGAGGTTATCGCTTCTGGTAAGTTTACCTTTGGAGAAAAAGTAAAAAAGTTTGAAGATGAGTTTTGTGATCACTTTGGATTTCCATATGCTGTTCAAGTCAATAGTGGTGGTAGTGCTAATCTATTAATGGTGGCGGCTGCTGTTGAAAGAGGATGGATATCTAAAGGAGATAAAGTTATTGTACCTGCTATTGGCTGGAGTACATCTTACTTTCCATTTATTCAGTATGGTATTGATTTAATTTTTGTAGACGTTGATAAAGATACATGGAATATTGATGTCAGTCAAATTGAGGATAATATTAAAGAGGACGTAAGAGGCGTTCTTGCTATTAATATTTTAGGCAATCCTTGTAACTACGAAGTAATTAATTCTATCTGTAATAACTATGACTTGGTATTGTTTGAAGATAACTGCGAGTCTATGGGAGCAAAGCAAGGAGATACTAATTGTGGGGGATTTGGTGACATAGGCACGTTCAGTACATTTTTTAGCCACCATATACAAACAATGGAAGGCGGTATGGTCGTTTGTAATGATCCTGAAACATACAATGTTTTGCTAAGTTTAAGATCACATGGCTGGACAAGAGGCACAAAATACTTTAAGGATAATCCTTTTGAGTTTGTCACTTTAGGATACAATGTGCGACCAGGAGAGTTGAATGGTGCGTTAGGTTCTGTCCAGCTAAAAAAGCTGGAGAATATGAACAATCAAAGAATTAAAAACGCGGATACGTTTATAAAATATTTTGGTAATAAAGATTATTGTAGAATACAAAAGGTAGAGAATAACAGTATCTCTTCATGGTTTGGTTTTGGAATTGTGTTTGAGAAGAACGCCTTTAGAGAAAGAACAAAACAAATTCTTAAAAATTATTCTATTGATAGCAGACCTATATGCACAGGTAACTTTTTTAAACAGCCTGTCTGCGAAAAGTATTCTGATAATATGACAAGAGGTTCTTCATTGGTGGCGGCTACTAATATTGATGATAATGGTTTGTTTTTAGGAAACAATCCTATGGATTTAGAGCCAGCTATCAAAAGTCTTAGTGAAATTTTAGACCATGAATTTAGTGAACAAAACATTATAAATTCTGGGTTGTTATAAGTTGTTTTAGAATATGGCAGCAGCAAAAACTATTGATACTCTTGTTGAAGATATTTATAATATTTTTGAATGTGATGAAGAAGTAAGAGTAAAAGAAGAAGATGTTAATGAGTTGGTAAAAGGTATAGTTGATGCTGTTACCTCCTCCCTGAAAGAGAGAGAAAGATCAAGAGGAAATTTAAGACTATCTCTTATCGGTCATCCTGACAGAAAAATATGGTACACTGTTAGAGATGGCGATAAGTTGGGTAAAGAGAAATTAAAAGGACAAGACAAAATAAAGTTCTTGTACGGTGATATTCTAGAATGTCTTCTTATCTTTCTTTCTCGAACTGCTGGTCATACAGTTACTGATGAGCAAAAGACTGTTAGTGTTAAAGGTGTGGTTGGGCATCAAGACGCTATAGTTGATGGCGTTCTTATTGATTTTAAGAGTGCTTCAAGTTATGGTTTTAAAAAATTTAAAGAAAAAACAATTCATTCAGATGATCCATTTGGTTACATGGCACAGATATCTGCTTATGCTAAAGCAAATAACTTAGATAAGGCTGGCTTTGTAGCAATAGATAAATCATCAGGTGAGATTTGTTATTGTCCTGTTCATTCTATGGAGATGATAAATGCAGAAGAAAGGATTGAGTCTCTCAAAGCAACTATTAAATCTGATGTGCCTCCCCCTCGCTGTTATAGTGATATTCCTGATGGTAAGTCTGGCAACTATAAGCTTCATATTGGCTGTGTGTATTGCTCTTATAAGCATATCTGCTGGGCTGATTCTAACGGCGGTAACGGCCTTAAAAAATTCAATTACTCTACTGGTCCGAGGTACTTAACCAGGATAGGCCGTATGCCTGATGTAGAGGAAATATATGACGAGATTTAGATCAAAGTCTGAGAGAATAACAAACGATTTTTTAAAGGATAAGAAGGTTTCTTTTAAATTTGAACCATACTTTATTAAATATATGTGGGTTGAAAATAAAAAATATCTGCCTGATTTTGTCCTAGACAATGGTGTTGTTTTAGAAGTGAAAGGTAGATTTACTTTAGATGACAGAAAGAAGCATCTCTTTCTTAGAAAAAGTAACCCCGACTTGGACGTTAGATTTGTATTTAATAACCCAAACTCTAAACTTTACAAAGGGGCTAAATCAACCTATGCTAACTGGTGTAGTAAGCACGGTTTTTTATTTTGTAAATTGTCTGATGGTATTCCTGAAGGTTGGATAAGTGGAAAAAAAAGAAACAAAAATTCTTCTAGAAATAGAAGAGATAATAAAAAGAAGAAAAGCTGATCCAGAACAACTTCTGTTTATGAGTGTTATCCTGCAAGCTATGCTTGATGCTACTAAACCGAAAACTCCTAGAGAATCAACTGAAGCTATAATAGCCAGAGAAACAGCAATGTCTTGGTTCTTTTGTTCTGTCGGTGTCACCGCCGATGATTTTATGACTGTGTGTGATATAGCAGATGTTGATCCTGATTATGTAAGATCATTTGCTCACAAAGTTATACGTTCAAAAGAAGTTGACTTTGTTCGTAAAAGAATAAATACTGTGCTAACTTTTAATTAGGATAAATTTAATGTACAGATTTTATGAAGACCATTATGTCGAAGAGATACAAAAGTATATTGATCAAACTTACGAGCAACATTATGCTCAAGACAAATATCAGGCTACAGATGTAATTTTAGATGCAGGATATGGAGAAGGTTTTTGCATAGGCAACATATTGAAATACTGTAAAAGGTACGGAAAAAAAGAGGGTAGAAACAGAAAAGATTTGTTAAAGGTAATTCACTATGCAATAATTATGCTTCACATTCACGACCAGCAAGAGGAAGGAAGCTAACCTATGCCACAGTTTCGCTCAAATGAAAACCCTATGTTTCGTTCTAAATTTAGCGAAGATATTTTCAAACATAAATACGCACATACGGGTTGTGAAACTTGGTCAAGTTTAGCAGCAGTTCTTGTCGAAGATGTTTGTCAAAGCAAGATGAGTAAAGAAGACAAGGATGATCTTGTCAACTACATTACAGATTTAAAATTTATTCCAGGCGGTAGGTATTTGTATTATGCTGGTCGCACCAATAAGTTTTTTAATAATTGTTATTTATTAAAAGCAGAAGAAGACACAAGAGAAGATTGGGCGAATGTATCTTGGAAGTCAGAATCATGTTTAATGACAGGTGGTGGTATAGGAATAGACTACTCTGTGTATAGAGAAGAAGGACGTATACTGGCTGGTACTGGCGGTCTTGCATCTGGACCTATCCCGAAGATGATGATGATCAACGAGATTGGTAGGCGTGTTATGCAGGGTGGCAGTAGAAGGTCTGCTATATATGCCAGCCTTAATTGGCAACATCCTGACATATATAAATTTCTTGAATGTAAGAATTGGTATGATATGCCAGTGGGTGATACAGGATTTAGTGTCGGTCAGGTTAAAGAACAAGATTTTAATTTTAATGCACCTCTAGATATGACTAACATCAGTGTTAACTATGATACTGAGTGGCTGTTAAAGTATTTACGAACAGGTGATACAGGAGAGGTTTTTGAGAAGAACGTAAAGCAAGCTTTAAGCACAGCAGAACCTGGGTTTAGCTTTAACTTCTTTGATAAAGAAAATGAAACACTTCGCAACGCTTGCACCGAAGTTTGCTCAGACACAGATTCGGACGTTTGTAATTTAGGATCATTAAATCTTGGACGTATTGAAAGTATTAAAGAACTTAGTGAAATAGTAGAACTTGCTACGAAGTTTCTTTTATGTGGTACATTACGAGCAAAGCTACCGTATCAAAAAGTTTATGAAGTGAGAGAGAAAAACCGTAGGCTTGGTCTTGGTTTGATGGGCATACATGAGTGGCTAATTAAACGTAATTCTAAATATGAAGTTACTGAAGAACTACATCAGTGGTTGTCTGTATATAAGGGTGTTAGTGACTCAGTATCTCAAAAGTTCTCGGATGAACTTAGTATTAGCCGACCAGTTGCTAATCGTGCTATTGCACCAACAGGATCAATAGGTATTCTTGCTGGCACAAGCACAGGTGTAGAACCTATATTTGCTGTGGCTTACAAGCGCAGATATTTAAAAGGTGGGACTAGATGGCATTATCAGTACGTGGTTGATAGTGCAGCGCAGGAACTTATTAATATCTACGGCACTAAACCAGAAAAGATTGAATCTGCCCTTGATCTTGCTGATGACTACAAACGTAGAATAAAGTTTCAGGCTGATGTACAAGACTATGTGGACATGTCTATTTCATCTACAATTAATTTACCTGCATGGGGTAGTAAACTTAATAATGAAGACACAGTAAAAGACTTTACTAAAACTCTTGCTTCATATGCTAGTAGGTTAAGAGGCTTTACTGTATATCCTGACTCATGTCGTGGAGGACAACCATTAACAAATGTGCCTTACTCTGAGGCTGTGGATAAACTGGGTGAGGAGTTTGAAGAGGGCGTAGAAACACATGACATCTGTGACATTACAGGTCATGGAGGTAGTTGTGGGGTATAAATGCTAACCCATTATTGTTTTAAAGAAGTCCTTCCAAAAGGATTTTGTGATGGCATGATGAATGTTGCAAGAGAGTTAGACTCAAAAGAAGCAGAGGTTTATAAAGAAGGAGATAACGTAGTATTATCAGAAATAAGAAACAACAGAGTAGCTTGGTTAGCTAATCCAGAGTTGTCTGAAATACTAGAATTATATGTAGATATAGCCAACGAAAAAGCTGGTTGGAATTTTAATTTAACTTCTTTTGAAGTACCTCAAATATCTTTCTATGGTAAAAATCAATTTTATGATTGGCATGTAGATACAGGAATAGAAAAAAAGAGTGATCCATACTTTAGAAAATTAGCCATATCTATAACATTAAACAGTGAATTTAAAGGTGGCGATTTTCAAATACAAAATTTTGTACATCCTCAAGCATCAAACAGATTTAAAACTATCAAAGAAATGAGAAGACAAGGAAGTATTGTTGTCTTCCCTTCTTTTATTTTTCATAGAGTAACTAAAGTAAAAGAAGGAGAAAGATGCGCTATGACTTGTTGGTTTAGAGGTAAAAAATTCTCTTGACTACAATTGGTTTATATAGTACTATGACTACGGCATGACATAATGTGTGCCACATAATCTCGCTTAATAGGAGAATAAAATGAATATAGAATTACTACAAGCTCATAATAAAAACGCACTACACTCTATAAATGACAACGTAAAAGAGTTATTGAAAAACTTTAGTGTTGGTTTTGAAGATTATCTTTCTTCACCAATGTTGTCTTTCCACAAAGATAATGCAACTACATTCCCATTCCATGACATTTCTAAAGATGGAGATGATGGATATATTTTAGAAATTGCTTTGGCAGGATATTCTAAAGAAGATATAACAGTAGAAGAAAGAGACGGCTTTTTAACTGTTGCTTCCAGTGATTTCTACAATAAAAAAGAATTAGCAGAAGAAGTTGCTGATGCTATTGTGGTAAAAAATATTTCAAAAAGAAAATTTAAAAGAACATTTTCTTTAAATCCCAACTATGTTGTAGCTGCCGCAGAAATGGTAGACGGTTTACTAAAAGTAAAATTAAAGATGAAAGCTGACGATCAACATAAAAAAGTAATCCCAATAGAATAGGTAGTATATAGGGGTGGGGTATTGTCCTCACCCCTTATCATATAAAAAATGTTAAATAAACCATACAAAATATATGTAGGGTATGACGATAAAGAAAAAACTTACTTCGATGTTCTATCCTACAGCATAATAAAAAATACAAATCATCCTGTAGACATAATCCCTTTAAAACAAAACAATCTTCGTAGAGCAGGTCTTTATTTCCGAGCTAAAGATATTAATGAAGACAATCAATTTGTAGATTGTTTTGATGGTAAACCCTTTTCAACTGAATTTAGTTTTACTAGATTTCTAGTTCCTTTCTTAAATCAATTTGAAGGGTATGCTTTATTTATGGATTGCGATATGTTTGTGAATACGGATATATCTGAATTATTTAATGAGTATTGCGATCCTTCATTTGCTGTTAGTTGTGTAAAACACGATCATGTTACAGATGGCGGCTTAAAAATGGATGGTCGTATTCAGTCTAACTACAGCAGAAAAAACTGGTCTAGTTTTGTTATGTGGAACTGTGGACATGAAGCATTAAAAGATTTTACTGTACATGATGTAAATACAAAAAGTGGTTCTTGGTTACACAGATTTGCTTTTCTCGATAGAGAATACGAGGATGATCTTATAGGATCTATACCTCAAGAATGGAATTGGTTAGACGGACATTCTCCTGCTAATTTAAAACCTAAGTGTGTTCACTTTACTACGGGCGGTCCAATATACAAGAATTGGGATGGAAAAAGAACTGTAGATAATAAATATGCTAAAGAGTGGTCAGCGTTATATTCAGAGATGGTAAAACGAAATGGTTAGATTTGTAACATCTTTTTCAGGTAGACACTTTGATGTATATGCAAAGAAGATGCTTGAGTCTGTTGTTGAACATTGGGCAGACGATTTAAAACTTATAGTTTATTATGACACTGTAACCGAGGAACAGAAGAAAGAGTTTCCTCAGTCACCAATTATTGAGTATAGAGATTTAGATCAGGTAGAAGATAGAACTAAATTTCTAGAAAAGATGAAAGGGTATGATGGTACGTCTAATGGTCAGATGCCTTATAACTTTCGCATGGATGCTTTGCGTTTCTGTCATAAAGTTTATGCGCTGACAGATTATTTTTTAGAAGTGTCAGAGAATGAAGTCAAAGGTGGTTGGTTAATATGGATGGATGCGGATGTATTGACAACCTCTCCTTTGTCTGAAGAAATATTGTTTGAAGCATTTCCAAAAGACGCTGAACTAATACACTTGGGCAGAACAGATATTGATTTTAGTGAGACAGGATTTATTGGTTTTAATTTAGACACGATGCATAGCCATTATTTCTTAGCTGATATAAGAGGATGCTACGACATAGGAGAAGTGTTAGCTTACAGAGAATGGACTGATGCTTTTATTATGACTAGGTTCATTAAAATATACGCGGCTCATGGCATGAAGGTGCATAATTTAAGTGAAGGTGCTACTGGACTAGCTGTGTTTCCTCAGTCTAACCTTGCTAAATTTATGGTTCACTATAAGGGTAACTTAAAAAATAACATAGACAAAAATGAAGTTACTCCTGACGTTAATCTTCCCAGGTATGCCCAGTTAGCAGAACTTATCAGAACTTATAAACCAAAAAGAATTGTAGAAGTTGGAACTTGGAATGGTGGTAGAGCTATAGAAATGGCTTTAGCTGCTTTTGAAAACAGAGATAGAGTACACTACACAGGGTTTGATTTATTCCAAGATGCGACTGCTGAGACAGATAAGAAAGAGCAGAATACAAAACCACACAATCACTTTGATGCTGTAGTAAAAAGACTTGAAGAATTTTCTGAGAAGATGAAAGAGAAAAATAAAACCTTTACGTTTAGTTTACTGAAAGGTGATTCAAAAGAAACTATGCCAAGAGCAAAGAAGGAGTTAAAGAAAACTGACTTTGCATTTATAGATGGTGGACATAGCGAAGAAACCATTTTGTCTGACTATGAAAATTTAATGCATGTTCCTGTTGTTGTTTTGGATGACTACTATGCTAAAGATGCAGATGGTAAAATTCCTGGTGATGAGTTTTTAGGCACTAACAGATTACTGGAAACAATGAAGGAAAATTCCAGAGTATATGTTTTACCTTCTCAGGATAGAGTAAAAGATGGCGGGACAGTGCATCTTATGGTGAGGCTAAAAACAGAGGATCTTCCTGATTTACCTAAATCTTTAAGCAGAACGCCCATTATAGTTCAGCCTAGAGATTGTGTGCCTAAAGAAGAAATATTAGATAATATAAATGAAAACATAGACTTAATAAAAGATTGGGATTTTGTACAAAACTGTGACATACATGATGAACATATAATTGTAGCTTCTGCTGGTCCTTCTCTTGACTTTGAAGAATTAAAAGCCGTCCAAGAAAAAAACAACGCTAAAATAGTATGTGTAAAACACAGTTATCCTTTACTTTTAGAGGCTGGTATTCAACCGTGGGCATGTGTTATACTTGATCCTAGACCCATAAGTGGAACAAGCACACATGGCATCGTGCGAACAGAATTATTTAAGGAGATAGATCAAACCACAAAGTTCTTTATAGCTTCTATGACTGATCCTAGTGTTACTAAGTTTATCATGGACAAAACAAAGAACGTATACGGATGGCACGCTTTCTCTCAAGCTGTCGCTGATATAGTGAGTGGTAAAGTTGAGATAGACTATAAGTTAAAGATAGATAAAGACAATGCCACATTTGTTAGTGGTGGCACATGTGCAGCTATGAGAGCTATAGGAATGATGCACATATTCGGGTTTAGAAACTTTCATCTATTTGGCTTTGACTGCTCTGTTGATGGTCTTACAGAGGAGCAGAAAAAAGAGAAGCTGGATGACGGTGTAAGACCAAAGTATATGCCAGTAGAAATAAACGACTGTCATTTTTGGACTACTGGTGAACTTCTTGCTATGGCACAAGATTGTGAGAAGTTGTTTGATAATCCGCAGGTTGAAATGGCGGTGCATTTTTATGGGGAAAATACATTAGTATCTGAGGTTTACAAACTTTCTAGAAGAAGTAAACCAAAGAGCTACATGGACTTGATAGAAGAAAAACAAGCAGCCTAAGAAAGGATTTATTATGCTTCAAACTATTATTGATAACAGTGATGTTATTCTAAGTACACTAACAGGTATTGTGACCATAGCCAGTATTATCGTTGCTGGCACACGCACACCTTCTCCTGATAGTGTTATGGGTAAAATATATAAAGCAGTAGAGTTTTTGTCTCTAACGATAGGTAAAGCTAAAGATACAGGTACTCAAGTATCTGAACCTGCTCCAAAGAAAGACTAATGCCGATAATATCATCTATTGTATCCTCAATTGTAAATATCTTTACTAAGATATTACCTTTTTTGTTTGCATATAAAGCAGGTAAAAATAGTGCAGAGAAAAAAGAACTTGAGGATGCAATAGAAAAAAACAGGGAGGCAGATAAAATTGAAGAGGATATTGACCGTATGGCTGATGATGCTGTCACTAGCAAGTTGCGGAAGCGTTGGAGGAGGAAAGACGTACTGTAGCTGGGTAAAACCTATTCTTATTTCTGACAACGATAAACTTACTGGCGGCACTGCAAGACGCATACTTGCACACAACGAAACCTGGAATAAGTTCTGTAACTAATTATGGCTGAATTAAAAATCAGACAGGAGAAGTTCTGTCAAGCATACATTATGTATCGTAATGCAACAGAGTCTGCCAAGATAGCTGGCTACTCTGAAGGTTCTGCACATACTCAAGGCCACAGACTTTTACAAAGAGAAGATATCAGAGAAAGAATAGAAGAGTTAGAGAAAGAAATAGAGACACGTATCGATGTTGTCTCTGAAATAGAAAATCAATATACCTATGCAAAGAACAACGGACATACAAACAGTGCTATTAAAGCATTAGAAGTCCTGACTCGTGTGCGTTCTGCTAAAGAAGAAGAAGCGCCTAAGACTATAGCTGAAGTAGAAGAAGATATAATTAAGTATCTTGAAGTTCTGGGTGAGAAAGAAACATCAAAACTTTTTTTAAAGTGTGACTTTTTCGCAGATGAAGAACAGGAAGAAGAACTTGATGAAGCAGAACATATAAGAAAAAAGATAGAATCTGTTCCAAAAAGAAATGTCAGGAAAGAATATCTTGAATCCAGAGAAGGTCATGTACTAAAATAGCATAAATCTTCTGTGCGCCTGATAATTAAACACACATAAAATTAGCTTATCTTCTGGTGGTAGGGTAGCCGAGAGGTTCTTTACCTACACTGTACGGCTAATTTTAGGACTTATTTTTTGTTAGAATCTCTTCAAGAGCAGGATGACGACCATTATGCATGTGTTGGAGCGTTGTAATATCTTTTTCCATTTGATTTAATTTTTCTGCTATTTCACCCTGCCACTCGTATTGAACTTTAAGATTGTCAGGACTTAGAATGTCTGCCAAAACCTTAATCTGACTTCTCAAAACAGACACAGCATTCTCTGCTGTATCCAGTTCTCTGTTTAATTCATCCACATAGTTTTTTATTTCAGCTTGATTAGCTTTGAGTGTATGCACTTGTGATCTTACCAACGCCCATGCGCCAGACAAAGAAGCTATAACTGCTCCTACTTGGAACAGAAACTGTCCATTCATTTCCATTAGTCTGAACCTATTTGAATATCAGGTGGTTCTGCATTTAAACTTCTACCTTTATAAAACTCTTCTAATCTAGATAATTGTCTTCTAAGATTATTTATATCTTTTCTATAAGAAAAACCTGTTTTCTTTCCTAACTCTCTTATAATTTTAGCAAACTCTTTAGACTGATCGGATAGAGTTGTTGGTAATGCACGTTCATTATTTATTGCTGCTTTCCTAGCTTTTTTTGATAGTAATACACCCTTACTTGAATCTTCTAAAGATTCTATAATATTTAATAATTCTTTTTTACCTACAATCTTTTCCATATCTCTGTATAAATTTAAAAAAGCTTGTTGAGATACAAACTCTTGCTGTAAAATCTCATCATAGTCTTTTAGTATAGAGACAGGATTAATTTCTGTACGAGGATCAGAAAGATTATCTTTTAAATCTTTAATAAATTTTCCTCTTTCTAAATTATAATTTTTATTAATATTAGACATAGCAAATCCCATAGTCTTTTTAGGATTAAATGTTTTTGTTTTAGCACCTGGAATTACAAGACCATTTTTAGAAAGTAATTCAAAAAGATTTTCTGCTCTTGCATCTTGAGTACCAAACACTTCACCATATTTAAATTTTTCTACGTCTTTTCCTACCTGACCAAACTTTTCAAATACACTGGCATCTCTTGCCATATCTGTTAAAAAGTTAAGATATCCTGGTTCAACAGCAGACAAAGCTTTTAAAAGATTTCTTCCTTCTCCTGTTGTTACAAACTCTTTCATATTTTTAGTAAACTCAAATGCTAAACTAGGATCGACGTAAGGATCAACTAGTTCATAAAAAGAATTTGTTAAAGATTTATCTAAGTCCTTTGATACATCTTCGCCTCTAGCTGCTTTGAGAATAAGAGGAACAACTGCATTTTGAAACTGACTATCAGGATGAATATAAGTAAGATTGACATAATCGTAGTTGCCGTTTTTATTTTTACCTGTTACTACTAACGCGCCATTCTTTTCCCAATCAGGAAGAAAATTACGCATTCCATCTACCACATCTCCAAAGCCATTGCTTTCATTCATAACGTAAGCACCAGTATACAGCGCACCTTGAGCCGCACTCCACTGAGCAAGACGAGATATCCCCTGTTTAGTTAATTCTTTGTTTCCTGTTTCAAAACCCTCTCTTAATTCATCTGTTGCAATTTTAAATATTTGATAAGTATTACGGATACGTTCTGCAGGATAAGCAGTAAAAGAACCTATCACTGGCAATGCTCTTAGCTTTTCTAATATTTTAGGAATACGGCCATATACAGGAGTAAGATTTAAAGTTTTCTGAGAAGCTATTTCTTTAATGTAATCCTTTGCTGTAGATGTTCCTCTACCAGCATTAAATGTTTGATCAAACTCTGCAAGTTTAGCTGCCTGTTGTTCCTTTGAAAGAGAATCAAATACTTTTTTAGCTTTTGTTTTCTCATTAGCAAAAACAGCTAATCCTTTAAAAGCATCGTCAACACCACCATAAAAATCTTGAGCAGTTTTAGCAGCTTTTGTTCCTGGTTTTCCAAATGCAGCTAAACCACCACTTTTAACAAGACGTTCTATGATATTACCGTCATCTATCTTATCAGATATATCTCCAAATCTTTTTAATACCTGATTAAGATCAATGTTAGAACCTCTAATTCCTAAATCAGTATATTCCTTAATAAGATCATCTTTTTCTTTCTTAGGTAGTGCCATTGCATATCTAAAACCATCTAGAAGACCTTTAAGATTTCCACTTGTTATTGTATATCCAATCGCACCTACAGTGTTTCTAATGTGTGCTAACGGAGAATAGATAGTCTTACCTGCTTTAGATAATCCCTGCACTCCAGAGAATGTTCTTACAACAGTTCCTACAACATTATCTTGTTTATAAAGATCACTAAGAAAACCTTCCCCTTCAAAAAGTTCTTTTAACTTCTGACCTTCTGTCTTTGTAATATACACATTTTTTAATGAATCATCTATAGCATCAAAGGGAAGGCGCATAACTGCATCTTCTTTTTCACCCTTAGATATCTTTTGAAAAGAACCAGTAATAGGCATTACATCCTCACCACCCAAACTTTGTCTGGCTACTGCTTCTGGATTTTTAGCTGCCTTGTCTACAGTAACAGCCACCCCTCTGCGGGTAGCATCTCCTATTATATCTCTGGCAGCATTAGTTCTTGAGGCTGTATCAACTATACCATTTATAGTTTCAGCTATTCTTAATCCTGGGATATTATTGTAACCAATAAATTTCTTTAACGTAGGACTTAAATCTTCTTTTCTTTTCTCAAACGCACCTGTTTCTTTTTTTAATTTTTTTGTAGGAGCATATAAACTTTCAGCAGCTTCATCTATAATCTTATCTACTTTAGTATTATCTAATGTTTCTTTAGCTACCCCTTCACTGTCTACTTGGATATATCTATCAGTAAATTTTTTCCAATTTGAATTTTCAGGATCGAGAAGCATAGCCTGTCTTAATTCTGATTTAATGTCTGGATTTCTTTTAATGAAGTCTTTATAACTTTCTGTTCTTTTAGTAACAGCATATTTTTCTGGAACATTACGAACATAATTAGGGTCTTTATCAAATATGCCTAGTATCTTTTTATTAACAGAAGAATTTTTAGCGAAGTCAAAAGCTTCATTTCTTAAACTAAAAAAGTCATCGATTAAATTTCTTGCTTCTTGACTTTTATTTTGAACTAAAGACAAACTATCCGCATCACCCTGAAGTGCTTTATTAATTAAACTTTCCTCTGCAAGTATTTCTTTTGTTCCTGTAGCATCGTCCTTTTTTATTCCTATGATATCTGCTTCTGTAAAATCTCTTTTTAAAACATCATTAAAAGAATTTGTTAAATCTTCTGCTCTGTTTTTGAAAGACATTGCCTGACCTGACTGACGTTCTATCAATCGTCTTTGTGTATCAGACGCACCACCCGCAGGTAAAAGATTACGCTCTAACCAAGCAACACCAGATTCTATACCTTCTTTTTTTGCATCAGGAAGAACTTGTATTGCTTTTCTACCTGAAGCTTTACCTAACTGATATGCACCACCGCCAGCAACATTACCCAAAACACCTATGACAGGAGAAGCAACACCTTCTATAATACCTTGAGTTGCAGCCTCTGTTAAATCAATACCATCTTCTTCATCCCGTAGTCCTACTTCTTGCTGTATCTTTTGATTGATAACATTTGTTGCTGCACCACCAGTTCCAGCTACAGTTCCTTCTACTGCATAACTGGCTAATGCTGGTTTAGAAACAGCGGCTTTTATTTTTGATTTAAGATATTTTCTTACACCCTGTTTAGCAGCTTCTTTAGCAGCCAAACTAGCAGCACCTCCTGCACCTAAAGTAAATGCAGCGGCTACAGCAGAAAATAAATTAGTAGGATCAGTTATACCAGCAAGACCATAGTCTGCTATTTTTTTACCGAGAGGTGCGGCACCTTCTCCAAAGGTAGGAAGTTTATCTGCTTCTTGTAAAGAGTATCCAAGAATAGCTTTGCTATCATCATCCAAATCATCTATAGCACTTTTTGCTACAGGAGCAGCTACAAGATTGTTTTCAAAAAATCTCTTTCTTGTAAGAAAAGCATCTACGATACTTTGTTTATTTTGATAGTCAACATCAATTTCTAAATCTTTCAAGACATAGAAAAGACCATCAGTAAAGTCTTTATCAGCAACTAAACTTTCATATGACCTTTCTTGTACGGAAGGTTGTTGTTCTTCAGCCACTAGCCATTATCCTTTAGGTCTTCCACGTTTGTTTAATTGTTCTCGACTTCGTTGACCCAATCTTGATTTATCAATTATAGGAACATTATTTTGGTTACCTGTGGCAGGTGGAAGCGATCCTGGTTTATCAGATAAGGTTTTACCCATTGCAATTCTATATTGTTTTTGTACTCTAGGATCATTAGGATAAAGAGCAGCTATTTCTTTTTTAGCCTCTGGACTGACAGTACCATCATTAAATGTAGTTATTAGTTTACGAAGTTCTGAATTAGTAACCCTGCCAACTTTCGCTGCTTTAATATCTAATTCTCGTTTTTCTAATCCTAACCTTCTTCTAGCTATTTCATTAGCCAATCTTTGCTGCCTTTCTTTAGCTTGCTTGGCAGACATAGATGCAGCAGCTTGACCAAACTGTGTTCCTAAAGGTTTAGAAGGATCAGCCTGTGAATAACCTATAAGAAAGTCACCAAGAGTATCTAATCTAGTAGGAGTAGCAAAAGGATCTTGCTTTGGACGTTCCGTAAAAAAGTCACGTATTGAAGAAATACCTGAACTTACTGTATCTCTTGCAGTTTCAAAAAATCCTGGCTGCGCCTCTGCTAAAACTGCTGCTAAAGCTGCTTCTTCTTCTTTAGTAAATTTATCTGGATCATCTTCTGGATCAGGAATTTGTCCTCCAGCTTGAAGAGAAGCCAGTCCAGATGAACCTCCTACTTTACCACCAGTTTTTCTAAATTTTGATAACGCACCTAAAAATCCTGAAGCTTGTTGAAGATAGGTTGGTTGTGCCTGTCCTGGTCCTATGTTCGTGCGTGTACCTGCTGCACCTAACTGTCTTTGAGTGGGTTGAATAAACTCAGAGTATTGAGCAAGTGTAGCCTCTGGGAAAGTTCTTTCTTCTAAAAACTTTCTTTGTGATATATCTAAATCAGCTTGGCTTCGTCCTCTACGTGCTGCACCGACTGCTTCTAAACGTGCAAGTTCATCAGCAGTTCCTCTAGGTGCAACCTGTGCAAGTTCAGTAAGACTACGAGCAGCGCCTAATCTATTCTCTTGTTGTGCTTGTGCCTGTTGCACTGCTTGTTTAAAAGCTTCTGACAAACCTGCGGTTCTTATGTCAGCAATACCCTGTTCTAAATTACGGCGGCGTTCTGCTTCTAAGATAGCCTCTCTGCTACCACCAAATGCACCAGCCTGAACTGCTCTTGCAGCTAACTCCTGTTGTTCTATATCTGCTGCTCTTCTACGCTCACGCTCTGCTCTTTCAATAACCTGGGATACATAAGGATTCATAAACCTTGAGATGTCTGCATCTGTAGTTCCAAGACCAGCTAACCCTGCAAACTGTGCAGCAGGAGTAGCAAAAGCTTGGGTTTGTCCCACTGCTTGAGAAGTAAGATCGAATGCTCTTTCTTGTTCTGGACTAAACTCAGCTATCTCTTGACCAGTATAAGGAACATATCCTTCTTCTTTACGTGTTCTATAAATGTCCTGTGCTTCAGAAAGAACTTCTTTAACATAAGGTTTTAACTCTTCAGGTATTTCAGATGTCTGTCTTGATACTGTTTGTACAGGAGGAGGTGGAGGAGGTGAACCAAAGAACTGCACACATTTGGTATTTTCGTTTATCGTTCCTACGCCACCCATAGAACGAAGAACAGCCATCTCATGTTTGTTAACGTGAGCAAGTTCAGTGTCACCACATATGCCTTTACCAGACAATTCTTCATATAAAAAGTTATATAATAATACTTTCTCTACACTAGAAAAGTCTGACAAGACTTTATTAAATTTATTTTTCATGCTCATTGTTATAGTTCCTTAGTTAATACGGTGGCGTATTTTTTATAATTAAACTTCTCCAGTTTTCTTTTCCAACCATCCCTTGCAATTATTTTAATATGCTTTACGTTATTTTGTTTCGCATATTGAACCATGTCAGAATCATCAGACACACAGTAGTCTAACCAATCATCTATTGTATTTGTCTTTGCACCTACTAAGCAAATAGTAAGAACATTATAATTAGGATATTTATCAAGTTGGGTTGTTGCAGCGACAACAATTCCATTTTCTTCACTAAGTCCAACCCACAACTCCATTACTTCTGTTATTAATAAATTATAAATATCTTCTAAGTTATATTCCCCGTGACTTCTTTTCAGTGGTTTAGCCAGTAAGTCTTTTACATACGGCCATGTAATCTCTATACAGTTTGACCTTATCTTTGTAACTTCCATTTAAGATAACGAACTTAGTCCTTTCTCTGCGTCAATTTCTGTCTGTTGCTTCTCTCTTCCGAAAGCCTCTTTACGTGTATCTTTTACAAAATCATCTAACTCATCCGCGCCAGCGTCAGAAGAACCGTTACCAAGCATAGACACTACATCAGCAGGTATGACATACTCATCTTTACTAAGAAGAGCAAAGTCAGGATTACCACCTTCTACTCGGAAAGGTATTTCATCAGACATACCGTCACCCTTTCCTTCTACCTGACCTTCAAAATATTCTCCTACATCACCGCCTTCTCTAAGGCCAAGAAATTCTCTGACAGCGCTTATACCTTCGCTACCGTAAGATTTTATAGTGTCTAGAAAATTTTCATCTTCAGCTTGATTTGTATTTGAAAATGTTTTAGCGGCCTTAATTCTTTTATTTAAGTTTGGCTTTCCAGGTCTTTCAAATATTTCCATAAATCCAGTTGTTGTTTCTTCTACACTTCCTGTATCTAATATATTTTTTAATTTTTTAGCATTGCCTGAACCAAGAATACTTTTTTCAGGATTATTAATTTGCTCTGTCATAAAATCTATCTGACTAATCTCAGAATCTTTTTTACCTGTATCTTTTAAATATTGTTTATAATAAGGTTTCATAAAATCAAACTGAAATAAACCTATGGCATTTCCATTATCTTGTTTTCTTTTATAGTCAAAGGTATCATTTTCTCCAAAAATATTTCCCATTATTCCTGCAACTGCGTTAGGAGAATAATTTTTAGAAATTAAATAATTTTCAATTTTATTTTTATTTTTTTCTATTTGTTCTTTACTAGGTCTTCCACCTTCTTTCATAGGCATCATAGTAGTTAACCCTGGTTGAGGAGCTACTTCACTGATTTGGATTTCTTCTTGCGCTTGAACTGGCATAGCCATTGCTGGCATATCAGTTCTAGTTCTATCGGGTAATGATGTAGCAACATTCTTGACAGCATCTAAATTCTCCCTCTCTGACTCAGCCTCTACACGTCTGTCTATCATATTAGCTGCTTCACTACCTGCTCCAAAAGCAGCCAATGCTGCAGCAAACGGTGCGGTCTTTTGTGGATTAGCCATAGCATATTGACCAGCTACAGTGGCTACCTGACTTACTGCATCAGCAGGACTAAAACTTACTGGCATGCCTGTAGCCATGTCTACCTCTTGCTGTCCCAGACTTTGTAAACCAGCATCAGGAGAAGGCATCTGCATCTGTTGTACTTCAGCAGGAGGACGTTGAGCAGCCTCACGTAAAGCCTGTATATCTGCCAGCTTATCTAATCCTTCAACCATTATAATTATCTCCTAATATCCATGTAGTTAGACTGTATCTTAGTCATATCTGCATGTAATGTATTTTCTTTATTATACAGCGAATCTTTTGAATATGCCATACCTTCAGATTTAGTTGCTCCAAAAAAATCAGGCGGCTGTACTATACCTTTATTTACATTCTCAATAAATGTATTCTGATTTATTACTTCTAAAACTTTCTTATAGTCATACATTAGTGAAAGTCCACCCAACTATTACCTACATAGCCTTTAAACTTACTTGAGCTTATAGAGAAAGCGATATCTCCACTAGCGGGTCTACCTATTTCTGATACAGTAACAACACTAAATATTTTAGTAGCTGGAGTAGAACCTAGCTCTACATCTCTTGATTCTAAAAGAAACTTTAACTCACCAGCATAAGCTACAAGAGTATTGTATACCTGAGTTAAATCCTCTGTGTTCTGATATCTGGGTAGTTCTGGATAAAGAAAAGCCATTATCGTTTACCATCTCTTTGAATTGCCATACGAACACTACCCCACTTCCATGAGGTATTAAAGTCATTACAGGAAACTCTCACGTTAGATTGTCTTCCTCTTCCTCTGAAGTCTATCTTCTTCGTGCCTGAGTTAATTTCAAATGGTCCTTTCTCAATAGTGTTAGCCGCAGGAAACTCTCTGAAGTTAACAGACATATTTATGTTACCCTGATTTATAGTGTAGTCAGGAATAATTCTGTCTGCAAATATCAGATCGTTACCATCCTCTATATCAAAGTCTGCAGATTGCAGGAAAGAAGACAATGCTACTCCATCACCAGTAAATATAGACACAGGTTCGTTATCCCAGATATGGGGTGTTGCTCCTGCAGATACTTTTCCTGTTGCTATAGTATTAGTAAATACCGTAGCATCTTTGAAGGTTGTGTAGAAACCAGTGCCATATGCCCAAGTGTCTTCCTCATAGTTATAAAGAACATAAGCATTAGGTTCTAATGAACCTTCTTTAGGATAGTACCAGACAACTTCGTGAAACTCTGAGTTGACTGCAGCATAAACTTTATCACCCTGCGCCATATTAAAATCATCGTATAAATATCTGCGAACAGTGCAGTCTAGTTTATCCACTCTACCATCAAACCTGTAGAAGTTGTTGTCTCCCATCCAATAAGAAATACCGTCTACGTTAATAGCTGCATGTTGACCTATTAATCCACAGTTAGTTCCTAGTTGTGATATAGCAAAGATAAATGGTGGACCTACATACTGTAAAGAATATAATGCTTGGTCAGACCAAACATGTATTGTATTACGTGATCTAATACCGCCCTTGAGAGTTGTTCCATCTACTACTTGTAACTCACCTGATGTAGAGGAAACTGATGGTGTCCAGTTGGTAAAGTCTTCCTGATCTGACCATCTAATTAACAAAGGATTAAATGCACCACCAGCAAACTCATTTGTACCAAAAGCTAAAACGTGTCTGTCATTAGGGGACACAACAATGCTATTAATACTAGCAGGAGCAGTAGTTACTATAGCTGCTCTAATTGGTCTAATGCTTGCATCTGCATCCCAGTGTAATAAATTACCACCTCTGCGAACAGCTAATAAATCTTCACCAAAGTTATCTAGTGACCACTGAGTAGCAGCAAAAACTATATCTGAAGATTCAGCAGGTCTGTTCCACGCTCTTCCACCTGTTGTGGATACACCAGCATTGTAGACTCCTGCACCATAACCTAGACCCTGAATGTTATCATTTTGTCCTGTTCTTAAAAGGAAGTTAACTGTTGCTGTACCCGCACTTGTGCTTGTGGCTGTTGCCACACTTGTGGTGCTAATAAGAAAACGATTTGTTCCGCTTGTGCTAACCGCTCTAAATACAGGTCCACCAAAACTACTGGCAGCAAAGTTAGTGCTGGCAAAGTTTCTTATAGATGCGCTGGTAAAAAAGATATAGTCATTTACTGAAACATTATTTGCATTAAGACTAACTGCTATCTTATTAGAACCTGAAACAGTTGCTAACTTACCTATTGTTCCATCTGTTCCTACAGTTACTGTACTCACGATAGGAGTTACATCATATAAAATATCACTGGCAAGAACATATAGTTTTTGTTCTGTGCCAAAAGATAAAAGTTTTTCTGTATTGTTATTCTGCCAAGTAAGTAAGTCTCTTGCTGTGCCATCAAAAGTAGTATCTAAATGTTTTTGATAGCCACGTAAATTTTCTGGCTTGCCTTCCCTAAAACGCACACGGTCACAGTCATACCAAGAACCACTTTCAGAGTAGTCTGTAGACTCTCTGCGTATTCCAGGTCTGAGATTAAATTTAAATAATCTTGCTGTTGTGCTTGCCATTTAAGTTTTTATTATATAGTTGAGAATAAATGTAGGTTGAATATTATTATGTGCTTCACCACTACCTTGTTCACTAGTACCATTACCACTTGAAAAAGCATCTCTTCCACTTCCAGCTTGTGCTGTATTATTTGCAGCAGCATTATTAAAGTAGTGGAAATCAGGTAAAGTAGAAACTGTAATTGTATTACTTTGTGAACCACCAGTATTTCCTAAAGCAGAACCATCTATTCCTCCAGGAGTAGATGAAGTAAGAATACTAACTGCTGTGCCACCCATATCATCTTGACCTGCAACAACTCTTCCTCTAAGGTCAGGAACATTAAAAGTACTTGAACCATCTCCTGCACCATAAGTTGCACTTACTACTGCAAACAAATCAGAATAAGTACTTCTACTTACAGCTTGTCCAAAACAAAGTAAAAATCCTGTTGGTGCAGAACCTCCTGCATAAGGAGAAATCATTCCTGTAGGTATTATACCCAGACCAGCAAATGCAGAAGCAGACACTGTTCCTGAAAATCTACCTGATACAGCAGATACTGATGTAGCATGTATAGCTGTAGCCGACACTTGAGCAGCAGTCATAATACTGGTAGATACTTTAGTAGCATTAAGAATATTGGTAGATACTGATGTAGCTGTAAAACTATTAGCAGTAAAAGAACTTACGGATGTTGGGAATGCAGTCTGATATACATCTGTGCCATCAGATGCTACCATCACATTAGAACCTTGTTCTATAGTAATAGCTGTATTACCTGCAGTTTTAATTTTAAGAGCAAATGATCCTGATGTATTGTTTCTTACATAATACATCTTATTAACAGAAGGAATAATGATAGAAGTTTCTGCTGTGAGTGTACCATCAAAAGACAAGATAGCTTTACGTGACTGATCTGTAGCACCATTAACCTGAGTTAGTGTTATAGGAGTAGTACCACTAACCGAAACTACCTGATATGCTGCAACCGCCTGATCAACCAGATCAATAACATTAGTATTA
>TARA_R100000388_G_scaffold94686_2_pt1 | contig 30850 bp, 35 predicted proteins | sample TARA_R100000388 | Tara Oceans TARA_R100000388 (sample SAMEA2620360) | marine metagenome | biome: marine biome (ENVO:00000447); feature: surface water layer (ENVO:00002042); material: "saline water (ENVO:00002010), including plankton (ENVO:xxxxxxxx)" | depth 5 m | reverse complement strand
CTACCTAACGAGAGTGATTTAATTGTGCCAGCGTCGTTAAAGTATAGGGTAAAAGCATCTCCGTTTCGTTGTATAGTAAACATACTTCTGCCTAATTCACCCGTGTCCTCGTTTCCAGCAGTAGATCGATCTCTAGGAGCATCAGCACTGTTTTCGCACGTTAGAGCCACTCCTCCATTAAAGGTAAGTTTAACTCCAGATACTCTGTTTGTGCTTCCTGACCACACACCAAGCTCGGCACTGTATGGAGACGATATTGCAACATCTCTACCAAAAGCGTGAGACTCTTGCTCGGAGACATCGCACCTCAGTCCAAATGCTGATGAATTATCTCCTGTTACCGTATTGTCATGACCTATTGCCATAGCAAATCCGTTACCAGTTCCATCTCCAGTTACTGTATTTTCGGAACCAATTGCTATAGCTCCGCCATCTGGAAGTATGCTCCCATCGGATCCTGGCCCGTTGTGAGCGTAGTTGTCTCTACCAATCGCTACGGCATTTTCACCAAGGGTGCTTTGAGTAATCCCAACTGCTACCGAATTGTCTTGGCGAGCATTATTGTTTACTCCAAAACAAGTAGAATTTTGACCAGATGCAGTTGATAAAGCGCCAACACTAACAGCGCTGTTTCCCGATGCAACTTCGGTGTTATTTGATTGTTGAGATTGTATATCAAGAGCATTGGCTCCTCTAGCGTTTCCTGTTTTAACGCCCCCGGTAAGTGCGCTAGTGCTAGAATCTATCTCTAGTTCAGCACCTTGCAGTAACTTAGCTTGAGCTGCTGTGCTAAGTTTTTGTTCGGTGATACCACCGTCTCGAACAACAATTGCCCCAGAAGAAAGTTGTGTAGTTGCTCCGTCAACAACTGCGGATGTGAACGTAGCCTTTTTTACCAAATCATTAAGATTTGTAGAAGTTACAGTATCCCCGTCAACATAAGGAGTTTGAAGTGATAGTATGTCTGACATTATATTGCTGTGTTTGTGGAGTTAAATGCTATGCCTCCAGATGTTTTAATTGATTTAATTCTAGGTCTTCCCGAAAAATTGTTTATAGTAAGTTGTATAGCATAAGCTCTACTATTACCTATTCTACCACGTATGGAAACATCCTCATTTTCGTCCAGTGGACTATTGTTTAATTGAGAGGATAAAGTTCCAAGATTTAACAGGTAGTCTATATTTTTTGTTTCTGCCGAAATGTCGAAGTCAGACTTCTCTTCGGGAGAAGACTGAACGTGCATTTCAAAAGTGTTCCACTTTTTTCTGTCGGTAGTCCCTATGGTAAAGTCTCTAGTTGTTATGCTAGATTCAATGGGTTGTGTTGTAATTGTATTAGCGGCTGTAGGGTCAATAGAAATTCTATCAGTTGCGTCATTTCGGCTTTCTAGCAAATGCACTCCTCCAAATGAATTTACGCAATATACTCCTCGTTTGTCTCCATCTCCAGCAATAATCAACTTTTCAAAGTCAAACGATGTAACCGTGTCGATAGACTCCCACTGCTTATTTATAAAGTTGTAAATTAAAATTGCATTGTTTTTTGTAGCCGTAACTGCATTTCCTTCGGAATCAACGGAGTTCAAGGGAACTGCTATATAATACTTATTATCAAAATATACAGCAGAAGAATTTTGCCATAAATCTCTGTTTATTGATCTAATTGTTTTATTTATTGATTCGCTAAGGGGAACATCATTGCCTCGGAGATTATATAAATCTTGGAAAGACGCTCCGTATACTCCGCTATCAGACAAGAAAAACAGGTTGTTTGCTACCTGCACTATACTGTCTTTTGCGACACAGCCTATTTCGTTTGTAACAAGGCTTGTTCTTGCTTGGGGTATATTTATTGTGCTAGTAATAGTGTGTATACTATTTCTGTTAAATATTAACAACTGGTCATCCGAGAAAGAATGTAGGCCCACAATAAAATCAGCCGTTCCCCCGGTCAATCTTTTGGTATTTGGAACATCATCATAAGTATTGATGTCCAATCCGTTAGAAAATATTATTTCGTCCTTTATATTTCTATCTGTAAAAGTATCATCTGTAGCCTCTACATTAAATTCATATGGGACTACCAATCTGCCGCCATGATAAACTCCAAAATCAGGAGCAGGCATATGTATAAACCCTACGCCTTGAGACATGGGCTCGGAAAAATGAGCTTCAGCAGCTGATGCGGTGTCATTTTTTTGTGCTATAAACTTAAAATTATTTGCATCAGTTACTTCAGAAACGTAATATTCTTCTCCCTCTACTAACTCGGTTGTGTCACCATCAAGAACAACAATCTTGTCATCAACAGATAACCCATGAGCTGTAGAAAGAACCGATACTACACCATCTGTAATTGTTGTGTTGTTGCCTATATCTCCCAATCTGTCAGGCTGTGCGTAAGTTCCGCTTTCTACTTTTGTAAACCCAGAAACTGCTGTTCCGTCTCCAGTTCCAACTCCAGTTGCAGTAAAAACAGTTCCAGCAGCACTATCAGCAGCCCCTATTAAAGTAAAATCAGTAGTCCCTGGGGTTGATATTTTGTATGTTTTACCAACCTCAAAATTGCCAGCTTCTACAGCCTCTATAATTCCGTCCCAAACTAAAGCTGTTTTACCTTTTACAAAAAGAATTACTTGATTAAAGGCTTGAGTTAGATTAGAGATTTTTTGCAGGGTGTAGCTAGGAGGATAAGGAACTTTACTTGCGGTGCTTGTCTCTAGGTCACTTGCTATTGCTTCACTATTCTGTGCAGTAATAATATACTGACTAGATTGTTCATTAGGGTTGGAATAAGCGCAAGATGCCCAAATTCTAGGCTGTGCATCATCATCTATGGTCGGGGGTGAACTATCGTTTAGATCAAAGCTAAGGATTATTCCAGTAGTGCCGGCAACTAATTCGCTAGTAATGTTATCAATACCTCTTCTAACCTGCCACTCGCCATTTATGTCCATTCGACCATTGCGAGAGTCCGAAAGGATCCCTGGCTTCAACTGATCAGGTCGAAACCTATTATTAAACCCAAAGTATCCAGTGTCGAACTCATCAACAATCTTGGAATCATTTGCTCCGTATCCAGAATATCGTGGCATATTTTAACATTTCCAAGCTTTGCGCGACCAGTAATTAGCCGACAACTTATTTTTAGTTCCCTTTATTCCTCCGCTACGAGCACAGTAAGACCGTTTCCGATCGGGGTTACTTTTTTTGATGCTCATGTTTGCATCCCCAAATCGGATTATTTTTTCCTTACCGCCTTGGCAGGCTTTGACAACCGACTTCTTGCCCCCAGATATTTGTCTGCGGGGCTTGTTGCACGGCATCTTGCTTTTATCTATTCTAGCCACTATTTACGCTTACGCATAGCTCGCTTGACAGGACGTTTAGCCATAGCTGCTTTTCGAGCCATTGCTTTTCCTCGTGCTGTGTATGGGTATTTTTTTCCTCCTACGTTTGGCATATCTATTTTCTCCTTATTGATTTTACTCTTCTTGGTTTACCTGCTGGTTGACCCAGCTTTTTCTTTTGTGAAATTCTTGAACGCTTCTCTCCCTTTGACATCTCGCTTGCAGTAACAGGAGTCTTTGAGCTTACACGTTTGGACGGTCTGCAATAAGGCGTTCCGCGCTTTTCGCCCTTTCGTCTGCCGCAAGGCTTGCCCGATCGGACATCTTTCCAGTCCTCCTTGAACCACCTCTTGAGGGCAAGACCCTCCTTTGTTTTTCTGACTGCCATCTAAACTTTCTTGCGCTTGGACTTGTTGCCCCAATTTGCTGCTCCTACTTTTCTACATTTGGCTATAGCTCCACTTGCGTAAGCAGATGGAAACACTTTATATCTAGCTTTAACTTTTTTATAACAAGCGTCTTTAGGCATTATGATACTTTCTTTCGTGACATTTTTTTGCCACTTCCGGGGTTACGGGGTTTGATATTGTGGGATTGACCATCGCACTTTGGCATAGTGCTAGATTTACCGCAGTTGCATTTTTTCATTTTATTTCTTTCTCTTATTGTGAAAATCAAAGAGCACTTTTACTTTTTCTGTAAGAGCTTCCAGGTTGTAATGCATCCTAGCCAGGACAATGATAAGGGTAATAATGCCAATGCCGATGGGCCAGAGAGATGATATGATTTGTAAAGTTTCATTCATTTAATAGTAGAGGAACCAAAATAGAACCCAACGATTGCTAAAACTGTTTGACGAATCTCTGGTAGAATTAGGTAGCCATTAAGGGTTTGATATTTAACTCCTCCAAACAATCCAAAGAAGCCTTTTCTTTCTTGTCCAACCGTAACTCCCTCAGGGCTGTGAGCCAATATAAATGGGGCTATAACAACCGCAAACAGGACGGTGCATACTATGACCCTCCTGACCCACTCTCCGCCCCTTGTAGCGGCTTTCTGGTGGCTTTCGTCGGCTGCGGCTTGCTTCTTAAGCATAGCATCTACCGTGCCTTGTTGATTTGCTACTAATTGACCTATTAACTTAAATACAAAACCAGAAGCGCTCCCACCTAGCATAGCTATAAGTTCAGTAGTCATTTTAAGTCTTTAATTAATTTATAAATAGAAAGTCCTAAAAAAACAAAAGTCATTACACCCACAATGACGCTAACTACGCTGTTAATGCTTTGCAGTCCAAGACAGGCAAAGAATCCAGTTGATCCCACTGTTCCTCTAAGCATCGTGTCCATCATTAAGTAGATACATTACTCATTGTGAATTTTTTCCAGCCAGCAGTTCCACCTCCGCCACCTATGTAACCTTGGAACTCGTGATGAGTTTCATTGTATATAACTGTTCCATTTGTTGGATTGGTTATAGCGTCTCTTTCGCTATCAGTGTAGTGACCAATCCTAAGAAATTGTTCAAGGAAAGCACCCCCTCCAGTAACTTTAAGTCCTAAGTCTTTCTCATTGGTGCTAGCATTTTTACCTGCTACAATATGCAAAGCAACGGCATTGCTGGAACTAGGTTCTTTATTTATGCCGACCCTTGCACCGGTGTATCCATTTATTTTTTCAATTACTAGCAAGTTGGTGGGATTTGCATCGAAATCTCTAAACCTGTGTTCGTTAGAATCGTAGTTAATTGGTTCAGCTGTTCCAGCTGTAGTTCCTTCGCACTGGATTTCATTTGTAATAATTTTTGATGTTGTTGTTGTGCCAGTAAATGTAGGACTAGCTGATCCCACTGCACCTATATTACTTCTTATTGCCGCATTGTTTGCGGATCGTAGCATTGCATCTACGTCGGTTGAAACTGTTATATCTGCCATGATTATTGTGGTCTAATGTATTTGAATCCAGTGGGTGTTAAAAAAAATCCTGATCCCGAGTTCCTTATATAGAAAGCAATAACTCGAGGAACTCTGCCTAAGCGATTGATAGCCGATTTAAGGGAAAGGTTCATCTTATACTTTGTGCAATGCTACTAAACCACTTGTTATTGAGACGTTAGTAAAATCGCCATATAGTATGGTTCCAGCATTGAAAGATTTAGCGGTATAAGACACGTGTGTAGTTTGATCTACATTATTAGCCTCTACACTATCTATAACAGTGTCTTGGAGAATTTGTATGGCTCCAAATCTGCCATTTGAAACAGCTCCATCATTGAGTAGGATTGAACCCGCAGAGCTAAACTCTAAGGTGTTATTTCTTGAACTTAACATAATTTATCTTGATTGTTTGTTTACATAAGTGGAAATTCGTTTTCCAACATTGTTATTATTAACTAAAATTTCTAGTTTAGATAATTCTATATCTAAATATTTTTCTCCCACCTTTTCTTCTATTAGAGCTTTTTCGACCTGACCGTCCATTCTCAAAAAGTCGGCATAAGAACTGTGTGCTATATAGTAAAAAAATTCGTTGGGAACGCTCTGAACGCCAGGAGAAGAGGCATATCCTAAAATTGGGTTAAATTCTCTTTTGTATGTAACATAAACCTCGCTTGTCCCTTCGCTTCCGCCTATTTCGTTAATTATATGAGCTCCACTAAAATCTACATAAAAGTCATACTCAACTTCTGAGTTTCTTAAAAAAGGCTTGTTCCTATGTATTCGTAAAAACTGACCTATTCTTGACTTAGATCCTTCTTCCACTGGAACTACACCATTTGTAGCAGTTCGAGCTTCTCCAACTACTAAATACCTGGGCCAGGCTTCGGTAATTTCAAACGCTTCATAAAACCGACGATTTGCAAAGTCGCGAATATAATTAGTCTCTTCTGGTGTAAATTCATTTACGCCAGCTAAAGATTTTATTAGACTAAATAATTCGGTATATGTCCTGTTTTGCATTATACCCTATTTGGACTTAAGTCGCTAAATGTTTTGTTGTAATACTTTAAAAACTCTTTGGAATGAACGTGTTCGGTTCCGTATTTTTTAATCATTCTAAAATAGTCCCTAGCAGGAATTGTAGCTACGCACTTACCTAAAACTGGATGTGTTTTACCTCGCTCTTGAGTTGCTTCTTTTCTTGCAACGTCTACACGCTTAGATTCCAGATGCCTTTCTTCTTTAAAAGTTCTTTTGATTTCATCAGCAAAAGCAGCGTCAATCGCTTCTTGTGTGATTTCGTGAGGCTTGTGGATTATTTCCATAATAAAAGGCGGGGGGCTTTCGCCCCCCAACCAGAATTATTTAAGCGTCAGCCTGACCTTTAATAAGTCCGTGAGCTTGTGGGTGGTAGACACCAAGTGTCAGCGCACAATCCACAATGCCACGCTCACCACCGCCAAGATTTGGCAGACGAGAAGTTCCCATTGGGATTAGCTCATGAATACCGTAGTATTCTGGATTTACGAGGAAGCCAGCACCCTTGTTGTTTGATTCACCAAACTTAGGCATACAAACAGGGTTGCCGTTTACGATAGAAACGATACCGTGATCGCTTTGGTAAAGCTCAACGGAGAGCTTAATTTGAGCAGAACCACCTTCGTAGTTTACGTCTCGGATGCTAGTTTCGCCAGAAGGCGCTAAACGAGCAAAGTCACTTACGGTGCGACGAAGCCCGGTGTTAGCAACGAGAGTAAGGCTATTAACGGTTCCATTTACTTCATATACAGAAGAAATGAGGTCGTTAAAGATCGTTTCGCTAAACGAATTAGCAGTATCTTCAGCGATTGTGTAGACGCTAGAAGCGGGAGTCTCAAAGCCACTTGGGACACCAACACCTGCTTCTGGAGAAGATGAGATATAAGCGGCAAGACCATTCATCTTATAAGGAGTCAGGGCAGCAGCTTGTTGCTTTACGTTGTCAGAACATAGAGTCTTTTCTACGTCACGTTTTAGTTCACGAATTGCCTTAGCTTCAGCTTGTGCAATCTTAGCAGGGCCTACAGAGTCAACAGCTTCTTGTAGCTCGGAGACCTTGTAATCACGACGGAACTTTTGTGTAAAGTTGCCCATACGAGCACGACCAGCAAATTGGTCAGTGTATGTGGCAACATCTTCACCTTCGATGATTCCATCTGTGTTAGGATCGTCGAGAACATCAACAGTCCACTCTGTGTCAGTTGCGCTTGCTTTCTGCTTAGAAGCAGAGGAAAGAATCGGGGTTTCTTCAGGTGCAAGGATAGTCAAGACATCTGTCAAGTCCTCGCGATTGGAAACAGCCGACCCTGGATTGGATGTATCATATGTATTTGAAAATGACATATTTTATACTTTCTATTATCGGTTTTGTAATTGTAGGGTTCTTAATTTAATGAAGTCGCTGCTGTCTCCAGTAGTTTTGAACTGTGAGTGATAAGCTTTGGCTTTCTTTTGTGCGCTAGGTCTTGCTGGTTTTGCAGCAGTTGACCCGGCTTTAGGTGGATTTAGCGGAACTGTTTGTTTCGCAGGTTCACTTTTTGTAGGTAACACTTTACGACCATAAAGGCTGTTAGCAGCATGAGCCATCAAATAGGGCATCTGAGCTTTCATCTCTGGACTGGCTGACTTGAACGATTCTACGAAGCGAGGGTCTTTGACCATAGCATTATACTTTTTTCGTATAGTATTTGTATTATCTTTCATCCAAGGCAGTTCTTCAACTGCCCTCCGAGCAAATCCTTGTCGCATTTGAACGCCTTGTGCTTCATCTCTAAGGACGTTATATTGCATAGGAATATGCTTTTGCTGAGACTTTCTAGCATTTTTTAATGCGTTTCTAACGTCTTTTTTGGTATAATCTTTACCTTCAACGGTAGTAACAACATCATTTGCCGTATACTCATCTGAATCAAATAAAACCTCCTCGGCCCATTCAATCACATCAGCAAGCTCTTTAGATTTTTCTTGTAGTGCTTTAGGATCCTTTATGTCCTTGTAGGGATTTGATTGAAGATCCTCATTAGAATATTGAACCTCTGTTCGAGCCGACAATTGCTTTTCTAACTTAGCCGCTTTTTCTTCTGCAGCTTTTGCTTTGGCAGTAAGTGCGCCAAATCTAGCTACAGCTCGAGAGCCTAACTCTTTTGATAGATCTTTTAAATCCGATTCGGACAAATTGTCCAAATCTGTTACCTTAGAAAGAACACTTGGTTTTTCTGGTGGCTTAGCCGTTTTTTCTTCTTTCGGCTTAGCAACAGAATTACCTTCTGTTTTTGCTTCACCCGCTAATCTCTTCTCAACAAAAGCTTCTTGAGAGATATTAGATGGTTCATTTACTGTATTTTGCGCTGTTTTTTCAACGGAATCAGCGGTCTCCGTTTTGACTTCATTTTCCATGTTGTTTCCACTCTTTTACGCTGAGCGATAGCGATATTTATATATTAACATACGCATCAACCCCCTAAACTTGGGTGTTAATATTTCGTATAGAGTCTTTGTAGTCACACATTTCTAAAAGTTGATCGTAAGACAAAATTCTGCCCGATATTTGTTGCACCTTGTGCGGTTCTGCCTCATGCAACTCTGCAATCTGCTCGTCTCTTAATATTTCAACAAATTGAAGAAATCTTACAAACGCACTATGCGTTTTAAGAGCACTGATGTCGGTTTCTATATCAATCATCTAGCTCTTTGGCGTATTTTCTTAAGGCATCGACAACGCGATCCATTCGCGGTCTTATTCCGCTGTCTTCGTCATCATAAGCAGGGACATTATTTGTAAATTCATCCGCTGCTCCTTCAAAATCACCTTGATTAATTAGTTTTAAGGTATTTGGACTTCCTTGAATTAGACCCCGGTATGCTGAATTTACTAATTCCATTTTTAAATAAAATGGAAACGAATCAAAGTCTTTTATTTTGTCTCTAACTTTTCTGTTTGCATCGTCGATGTCTTTTTTTAGCAGTTCAATAGCTTCTTCTTCGGTAAGACCATCGTCAAAGACTCCAGAGTCTCTTTCTTCATCTGTAATCTTGTGACCGTAAGCTATAGTTTTGTTTCCGCCCTCTACACTTTTGTGAGGATACCATTTGCCGTCTTTTTTACCAGCACCAATGCTATTTTCTAGTTCTTTAAGAATCTCCATTTGGGATTCTAACTCGTCTTCAGTATAATATTGACTAGACGATTCCTCTTCGGGCTCTTCGTCGTCCTCAAGGCTGTCGGCATACATGATGATATCTAGACTTCCAGAATCTTCTTCATCCTCGACTTCTTCTGAATCAACTTCATCAACAGGCATACGCTCAAGCATTTGCTCTTGTCGGCTTCGAGCATATTGATCTACACTCATTGATTTAGAAGGCTCGGGGATAGCTTCTGCATCTTCGACCTCAAGCATTTCCATGATCTTATCAAGATCTTCTTGATCGAAAAGCTTCATTAACTTTTCCATTTCTTCTGGTGTTATACTCATATTATTCAGCGTTAACGGCAGCAGTGCTAGCACCGCCCATTTCAGCGGGTGCAGTGCCAAGTTTGCCGATTTCAGCATTTTCGGCTTGTTGCATTTGGAATTGATATTGCTGTGCATACTTTTCAAGTCTTGCCTTAAATGCTTCGTCTTGTTGTAGTCTTTGTGCAATGTCCTCTTGCGCTACATATTGAGTAATAATCTGCATTGCAATCTGAGCGCCATTTGGACGGGCGTTAAGCTCTATGCCCGCGTATATCTTAGCTAAATCATCAGTAACATTTTTCTGTGCGTCCTCAGCAGCTTGTTCGGCAGGATTAATAGCACCGTCGGCTAATACTGGATCAATAGATGCCGCAGCAAGCTCTAACAGCCTGTCTATGTTGATTCTTCCGTTTCTATCCAGACTGGTCAGATTAATCATTTGACCTAACCTTTTTTCTTGGGTTTCTGGGTCTGAGTTAAGAACGTCGTAGCTAACTACAATGTCAAAATCTTCGTCGGGATCTCCTTTATCTAAGACCATTTCTTCCGAAACTCCAGTTACACGGAAGAAAATAGAATCAGGCCCAAAACGCTGAAAACATCTATAAGCTTGCCGTAAAACTTCAGCAGAGTGACCTAAAAATTTATCTACTAGAAACTGTTTTCTAACCTGACCAAAGTTTGATTCATCTAAACCAATTAATCGGTCTGCTTGGTCTTGGAGGGTGTTTTCAATTTCCACAGAACCAACCGGGGCAGGAGGGCTCGGAGCAAACTCAATATCGCCTTTTCGACGGTAAGGAATAAACCGACCGGGGCCATACTCGCGAGGAGCTTGACCTTTTGGATGCATAAGCGGAGGTAACGTCGCCCAACTGTTCCTATCAATCCGAGAGTCTCTTTCAATTTTAATTTGATCTTGTATTCCTCTAAGGAGATAAGATACTGTAGGAGTATCGTATAACCGTTTGCTATCTTCTGACAAACGAGTGACCACAACTGGGTAATCTTCATATCCATTTAATAATTCAAATTTTGCATAAGGTTGAACGCTTTCTCCGTTTATAGAGCTCAGGTTTCTGTGAAAAATAGTTTCGTAGATTCCTTCTGACCCATCATCTGGGTCAATCAACCTTTGATAGCCGTGAACGATTTCAATCAATTCTTCAGCGGTTTCTGTAGATTCATTGATAGCTATGTTTGAGGCTGGGGTGCTAGAGCTGTCTCGCTCGATAGTATCTCCTGATACGCCACGATAATGAGTAATTACATAATCTACAAAGTCCTCATTCCAGCCATCGGTAATAACTTTATTTTCTAATTCTTGTGCAGTATAAAATGTTCTCCAAAAACAAAATGGCGCTCTTTGCGGATCAGTCACATAAGAAGGAAAAAAGAAATCTCCATCTGGTGAAAGTGTTTTAATATCAGGTGCATCTATTTCTCGACGCACAATGGGAAGTTCTGCAACTCCCTCTGTCATTAATTTTTTTATAGCTTCCTTGGCTTTTGCATCAGTAACGCCAGGGAAGAAAGTCTTCAATAGCTCTATTGTGCTTTGTTCTCCAAACCCCTGAGCTAACGATTCTGCTAAATCAGGTGCTATTTCTGCTATTTGTTGTAGGTCAAGACGCTGCAAGAACCTTCTGTCTTCACGTTGCCATCCTACGTATGTAATTAGTATCCCTCGCTCTAACAAATAGTTAGCACCTAACTCCATTTCCTTTTGGAAACGAGGGATATATCCAGACGAGACCATCCATTTAAGGAAGCTGGATACGACCTTAGCCTTTGCTAAGTCGTCGATCGCCACAGGAAAAGCCCGGATATTTGCACGGGCAAGCGATGAAATAAATAAAGATACTAGCCGAGTAATACGCTCGTCAATAACGTGACTCTCCATGTCGGAAGCACCTTCCCAAGGAAACGCGCCAGCTCCATGTTTGCGGAGGTCTCGGCTTTTGCCGGGCCAGAAGTTACGTCGGTCATCGTAGCTAGTTCTACAGAGGTCAAAGTATGCACTTAGCTCAGATGTTGTTCTCTCATACGCAGAAATAAGTGTGCCAATGCTAGGCTCCTTTCCCACATATGTCAGGTCTTCTTCGTATGTTTCAGTATCCATTGACAATTAAAATAATTATAACACACATAGCAAGAGCTCAAAAACTATCTCTAGCATCTTTAGGTAATATTCTATTGTCTCGTTCATCCTTTAGGTGGTTTTACCATTTTGTATTTAATTTCTCCGTTAATGCAATCCATTTGCACATATATAAATTTTAACAGCATATTTTTTTGAGTGCCAAACTTAATTCTAACAGGGACATTTTTGCATAGCTCTTTTATGTTTACCATTACAAATAATGGGTTTGGACAAAGGCGGCTTACTCTACCTCTGTAAATTACTGGAATGTGAACTATAGAATCCATAGCCATTTGACCAGCTTCGCTAATCCATGTGTTTTTGCCCTTGCCGCTAAGCATATCTTCTTCCAAATTATTAAAGGCAATATCCTGTGCTTCTTGAAAAGATATACCAAAATCCTTGGCTATCTCTGTTAATCTTCTTTTCATTAGTATCCTCCTGATCCCACCTTGGTTGACTCAAGGCTGTTGTTTGTAAAATGATCTGGCCCTAGTCCCCCGTTAGCCATTCGTAAGTATCGAATCAAATCAAAAAAATCTTTTAGGGCTTCGTCTGCCTTACCGTTTGACTGATAGTTTATTAGTGAATCAATTAAGTTACCGCACTCACTACTAATATAACATCTAGGTCTATTCGCTAAATCAATGTTTCCATCTTCGTTGTATTCAAACCATTCGTCTAGTGCCACTATGCCATCCTTTTCCATCTGCCCAGAGCTAGGAATAAAGTCTAGGTCGTAGTCAGAAAATGACTGAAACAGGTCTACGTTGTTTTCATTTTCTCTAGCAAAATACCTGGAGTCACCAATTCTTTCGTGAGCTACTATTCCCATATCTTGCTCTATTTCTTTGAATAGATCAGCGTAGCCTTTTACATCGTAACCTATCTTCTTAGATGCAGGCCCATACTTCCATTTGGGATCTCCAAATGTAGCCCACTCTCCATAAGTGTCTCTGTCAGGCCACTCTTTTACTATGTAAACTAAGCCCTGAGCATCTACCGCAGCCCACAAAGAAACAAAGTTTCTTGCCCCGGCTGGGTCAACTACATGATAAATGGTGTATTTGCTCCTGTCTCTTATGTCGGGTAACTTATGCCCATACTTGTTAGGCTCGTCTGTTAGGACGTTTACAGAGGTGCTAAACTTTGGCAAAAGGGCTGTGATGCTTCTAACGGGATAGCCGTAGGCGCGAACAAGTATTTGTTCGTCTGACCTGCCCCTTAGGTCTTTCTTTATACGATCATAACCACCAAATGGGTTTTCGTCCGAATGTAGATATACAATAGCAGCGTCACGATTAGGGCTATATTGTTTTACAGGCAGTTTTCTGCCATTCAAAAGCTCTGCTTTTCTAGTTTCTAGTGTTTCTGCTCCCTTGGCATAATCGCCTATAAATGGCGTATATCCATCAATCGGAGTAAAGCCAATAAGCATCGAGCTATCTCGGGTAGCAAGACGAAAACGAAGAGTATCGACCAGGGTTGCGTCGCCCAAGTATTCATCCAGCCAGGCCCCAACATTAAATCCAACCGCGCTTGGAAAGCCAAACTCAAAACCTTCAAGTATGCTTTGGTTGTTACTAAACTGAGTATATGTTTTAAAATCAACACGGGTTTTGGTGTCGGGAAAAATGAATGACTTGGCTGTAAAGCCATTTTGCATAGAAAAGTTAATGTAACCTTCAATGCCTTTGGTCTTCTTTTTAAACTCTCTAGGCATCATCTCCCATACGGCAGCTTGTTGGACTTTGATAGAAGTGTCCTCGTTTTGACTAAAACATACGATGTGACCGTTTGCGCTTTCTGTAACCGCCTGCATAACGATCTTAGCACAACCCGTAGTTTTACCAGATCTATTACCTCCCAGGGCTAAAACTTCGTTGTAATTAGACATACCCCATTTGATTCTGTTCCATCCGTCTAAATCAAATCCATGCTTTAGGGGCTCATTGGTAGCGCTTATAATAGCTTCTTCATGAGACTTGTGCCACTTAAGTAATTCTTCTGAACCTGCCTTAGTTTCAGTAAGTCTTAAAATTTCTTCGTCAGTTGGGGGTTTTAGAAGCGGATGTTGGGTAAACTCAATCATTTATAATGTTGCCGACTCTAGCATAGCCAGCAATGTCTACCCAGTTGTCTCGCTTGTGGGTATTCATTTGTCGGGTAATCTTTAACGCTATCATGGCTAATGCTGCTTGATTAGGCGTTATCTCTTTCTCAAATATAATTGACCACATGGCTGCCACCCGGTCGAACTCAACCTTGCAATCTCCGTAATCCTCGTTCCTTGCTCCTTTAGTTATTTCTAACGCCTCTTCTAGAATATCTTTGCTCATAATTTTACTAAGGCTTCTTCGCCCCAACCGCCATCTTCATCATCGTCGTCGTTTTCATCATCCCATATAATTTCGACGTTATCTCCGTTATCTTCAATGATGTCTTTGGCTCTTTCCATAAGCATAACCGCGACCATCCAGTTGTTGTAATCCCAAACAAGGTTGCCCTCTCGATCAATAGCTACAACTACATAGTTATCAAAATGCTCTGATAAACTGTTTTTTATATATTTTAAAGATTTATCTCCCATTTTCCTCATCTATTATATCGGCTTTTTTTATTTTAGATAACACCTGTTCTCTTAGCTGTTGAGCATCTTCTAGCGTAGCTACCTTGCGTTCTTCAGTTATAACTGTAGCGTCACCTCGAGAGGTAGATGCCTCTCTATGTGCGTTTGTCAGGGCTATAGACAGATCTTTGAGATCCTTAAAAGACGCTTCTATATCACCCTCGTCTAATCGCTTACGCAACTTATTTACTAAATCTTCAGTTAGGGAGCTAAGATTAACATAGTTGCGACCCGACAGTTTGCCCCCTAGCTCACGAAACTTGCCCTTGTGGTCTGCGTAATCAACCAAAGTGTTAATGACTGTTTCCCGGTCAAAGCCATGTTTTTTAACCATAGCTGTTTGAGATACACCAGTGCTATACAAGTAAAGTATAGTAGCTACTTTTTCAGGGTCATACCTGCTCAAACTCTTAATTTGTTGCGCTTCCTTCTGATATGCAACATCTTGGATAGCTGACTCAATCTCGGACACCAGGGCTTGCTTGTCTGGGCTAACGCTGTCTCTGTTTTCCATTAAGGGAACACCTATACCATTTAATATATAAGTCAAATTGTAAACTAAATTAGACTCTGGTATGTTCCCATTTAGGAATATGGGGCTAGACCCGCTATCGAGGGCAAATTTTTTTTGAGATGGCTTAATATATTAACACAAAAAAAATAGAAAAAAATAATGACCCCCTCCCCCGGGCCTGTGTTGGTCAATTTATTGTGTAAAAATATCATGAGATATCATGAGATAAAGTCGAGCAGCGCGATGGGCCTTCAGGTTTTTAGCCCTGAGATATGACTTGCCGGCGCGATGGGCCTTCAGTCGAGCTCATGATTTTTCTCAGGCGAGCTCAACCTATCTGGGCCTGATGAAAGCCCAATCTTAAGGGAGTGGAAAAGACCAGCCTTTCGAGCCTCCTGAGCTTCCCTTGCTTTTCTCGACTCCTGAGCCCCTTGAGCATTTCAAAGCCCTTTTTAAGCCTTTTAAGCCCTCTTAAGCACTCTCTTTGAGCTTATTCCCTATCAATGCACAGGCTCCAGCGCTTGAGCGCCTCCTGAGAGCCTTTAGAGCTTCAATTCATAGCTCTCTACCTCAGGGCATGAAGAAGCCCTTAGGATTGCTCCTAAGGGCTCCAGAACTCGACTGTCAGGAGCTGGGAAAGTTGCTCAAGACAGCATCGCAAAGAATGTCCTTAAGCCTCTCCTTTTCTTCAATATCGAAGCCCTCCAAGATAGTGTCGATGTCATGCATGAGTTGCTCCACAGCTTCGCGCTTTCTGTAAACTTTGAGAGCCTCAAAGACTCGCCTGTTTCCATCTCCCAGCGCTGAGCTTTCAGCCTCGTTTAAGAGTATTTTAAGCGCCTCTTTTATGCTCATAATCGCGCCTTTCTGTTCATGGTATAGTCCAGCATTTTGCGAGCTAGCTGAGAGGGAGCCTCAGCAATAAAAGATCGACTAAAGTGCCTGTCCATGTGCGAGCGCTTTCCCCTGATATCTGCATCAGTAAAGCCTACGCAAACTCCCACCAAATCGACTCCCTGAGCCCTCCAGTAATTGGGGGCGACAGCTTCGTCAACGATATCTCCATCAGTTAATATGAAGCATGAATCAGAGCTCATTAAATCAAGCTTTGTTTTATCCAAAGCTCCTTTAATCATCTCTGAGCCCCCATCAGGTTGAAGCTTTAGGAAAAGATCAGGAGAGGCTCCTGACATATCCGCGAGACATTGTTTGCCTGATTCGTTTCCTTTTGTCAGATAGGCTCTGAGCTCTATCAGCCCTGAATCCCTGAGCTTTGCAAACGCTGAAGAGATTTGCCCCAGCCCGTTTTCATAATCATAGCCCATCGAGCCTGACATATCTAACAGGAGATACACCTTCCTTTTACCATCTCTTGGAATGGAAGACCTGAAGCAGTCTGCTAGTCCTTGCATAGCCCTCTTGATGTAGAGCTTGCCTCTCCTTCCTATTTCCTCAGGAGATAGTCGCGCCCTCTTGATGATAGGGAGAAGCTGGGAGAATATCCTGTGCGAGGTTGCTTGCTCTCCTGAGTCTGCCCAGCTCTTTACTTTGAAGCTTTCGATGCCTTCACAGGCTCCAGATTTGGATACCTTCGCGCTCCCTGTTTTATCCGTAGCTGTTCGATCTTCATGCTCCACAGTGGAGCCCTCTTCGCCTGTCGTTTCTTCGCCTTCTTCGCCTTCGGAGCTCTCCGCTGCCGAAGCTTCGTCGCCCGTTATTTCCTCTTCAGAGAAAGGAGAATCCTCAGCGAAGCCTTCGCTCCCTTCGACTTCCTTCCCATAGATTTTTATCCACTCCTTCAGGAGCTCTATCATTTCAACCTTCTCGCTATCATGGAGCTTGATTGCTCTCCTGTAAAATCTCGAGATGGTTTTCCTGTGCCAGTTATACGACTTACCCATCAAGTCAAATTTGACTTTGTCAGGAGCTGGGAAAAAGCGCTCAACTTTGAGAGTCTTCGCTCGCTCTACACGTGCCCCAGCATCGCGCATTTTAAGCTCTAAGAGAGCATTAGTCGCACAGGTAATGTCTTTGCCTATGATTATATATTTATGCCAATAAAACAGCCCCAGATCGCGGAAATTGTCCCACAGCTTGAACTCTATTCGACAGTCTTCGAACAGATTCCAAAGCCTGAAAGGAATCCCTTCTTTTTTCATGATAGCAAAAAAGCTTTTATCTCTGGGAGAGTATAGAGCGTGCCCAATCTCATGCCTGAATACTTGCTTGATCGCCTGTATTAAGACCTTCGGCTTTTTCCATATCTTAGAAAACATTACCTCGATGCCATCAAAGAAAGTTATTTGATTTTTGCCCTTCTTAAAACACCAGCAAGCTGTGCCTGAGCCCATCTCTACCTTCGTCAAAAAGGGCTCCCTGAGAATCGATCGAGCCCTGTAGAGAATACCACCTCGACGAGACTTTGTGGTTCGCCCTGATACTGATCTGTGCGCTGATCTTACAGCGCGATTCAATTCAATAAATTTCGTGCTAAGTTTCATGTTAAGATAGTCCTTTCACAGCTTTGAGAAAAAGATCGAGAACTCGCGCATGAGAAGAAGTCGAATCCTTGTTAGTGTCTCCTAAGTCCATATCCCAGCTTGTGCAGTGTGCTGGAGTTAACGCTTGAAGCTCGCTAGCAATAACATCAAGCCCTGAGCCTCCTGAGGCATGGATTGCTTGGATCAGATTCCTAAAATCCCAGCTTTCAAACAGAGAGCCCTTCTTTACCATATCTCGAGTCGATGCCATCGCCTGAGCATAAGCTTCAGCAAATGTATCAAGCCCGTAGGTATCGCGCAAACCATAGTCTAATAAAATCGATTTGCTGATACTCTTTGCGAGCGCTTTGGTGAACTCGATTCTATACTTCCTGAACCGACTCCAGAAAGCACGAACAGGAGTTTCTGCTGTTAAGTTTGCGCCTGTTATAATATGAAGGAATCTTGCTTTACAGGTAATGACTTCGAGCGCTCCTGATTCGCTCTTCTTTGTCGTTAATCTATAATGCAATTCACCGTCGATATCGACTCCTGTCAAAAATGTCAGGAGAAAAGCCTGAGTGTTTTCTGTCCAGCGCAAGACTTCATCGAAAAACAGGAGAACAGACTTCTCCTTTCCAGCTTCTCGCACAGCCTGAGTCAAGACTCCATCTATATTTATGAAGCCTCCGCTTTCATTGTCAGGAGTCGCGCAACCTTTCAGAGTATCCTCTTCTTCGATCGATTTTGAACAGCCGTGTTCGAGGAAAAGTTCATATTCATGAGCTAGTTCTCTCACAGCATGAGATTTGCCAAATGAAGGAGGGCTCAGGAGCATGAGCTTTGTCTCGTTTACCTCTCCAGCTTTGTAATATTTCAAGCACTCAGCGACGATAGGATTCCCTGAGCGAGCTCCTGAGATTGTCTTCAGTCTTTTTGCTGTCTTTGGAGAATCAAGAGCCTCGTTGACTCTCTCTTCAACATCGCGCACTCGATTTGAGACAGCCTCGAGAGCCTTATCAATCTCTTTTCTGATCTCCGACATATCAGCGGATGAAGGGCTTCCCTTGAGAGCCTCTTCTCCCAGAGCTGATTCTATCCACTCCAAGCACTCAGGCTTTTTCATGCTTTTAGTCTCAGAGCTTGTGAGCCCTGTGATTTTTCCTTCTCGAATCAGGAGCCTAGTGAAGGCTCTGATCTCTTCAGCGTTCATATCTAATATAGCTTTATCCATAGTATTTTTATTTGATTTGATTTGATTTGATTTGATTTGAGCTTCGAAGTGTCGAAGCCCAGCTCATGATATGAAAAAACGGGCGAAGAGCGCAAGCTCTTATTTTTGGGCCTTCTCATGATATCAGCAGATATCAGCGAATGAGATATCTGGGCCTCCTCCGTGCAGCGGAGCGAGCTTCGCAAAGCCTGAGTTTTTTGGGCCAGGTGAGATGAAAAAATTACCGGCTCCTCCGGGGACGTTCTCCCGGGTGTAGCCACCGACGCATCTTTATCTAAATGCCCTGATATTTCATGATATATGTCTATATGTGGCGGTTTACCGGGTAAGATCCAGGCAAAATGGGCGGTTCGCCAGGCGGTTCACCGGGTAATTTATATTGACATAAGTAAAATATCAGGCATAACACAGCCAATGAGCAGCAAAAAATTCTATTTTGATCAGGCGGTTGCACAGCATTGTGGCCTGAAAGAAGCTGTTTTATATGAATATATCAGGTTCTGGTGCGGGAGGAATGAGAAATCAGGGCGGAACTACATTGACGGTCATTACTGGACTTACGGCAGCGCTAACACCTTGGCGGATAAACTGCCCTTTTTTACACCAAAACAGATCTGGTTAGGCTTGCGGTCGCTTGAAAAACAAGGCTACATTGTGACTGGGCGGTTTAATAAAAAAAATTACGATAGAACTCTGTGGTATCGTCTTTCAAATAAAAAGCTTGTTCCCTAATGGGAAAACCTATACCATTTATTATATAATAATAATTATATAAAGTCTTATATTCTACATTAACTAATATACCAATGCACATATACGATTACTCAAACGAACAAGAACCTAAATTATCAGAGATCCAATCGGTCACTAAAATTAGAGATATGAATTGGATGTATCCAAGCGTAACTACGATACTTGGAATCATTCCAAATACGTTTATAGATACTTGGAAAGTTAAACGGGCAATAGAAATCAAAGGCAATAATCCCGAATTGGAATACGATGATATAATCCAAATCATGTGGGGACAACCTATATGCCCCGTAGTTGGGCAAAAAATATCATCATCTGACTTTGGAACTGCGGGTCACGACAGGGTAGAAAAGTTAATTAACGCCTATCTTGATGGCGTAGAACTAGAAACAGATCCTTATGATGAGTTTGCTAAACCCGTCGTTGACTATATTTTGGATAACGATTTCAAGCCAGTCGCCACAGAGGAGCTTGTGTGCTGTCATGATATGAAAATAGCGGGGCGGCTAGACTTGGTTGCTATGAAGGCGGGCAAGATATGCTTGTTTGATTACAAGTTTAGAGATCTGGCGGGCAAGGACTCTGGTAAATTCTACGATAAGGACTGTTATCAACTGGCGATTGAATCATATATGTTCATGAAAAGCAACGATTTAACATATAAGCCAGATATATATTCTGTTTGTATTTGTAACTCAACTGGGCGGGTGTTCGTAAAAAAGTGGACACAGAAGATGCTTGACAGGGGTATCTTTAAAGCTCAGGCTGCTCGAGATTTTTACTTCAAAGAAAATCTATTGATGGAACATTTATCATGAGAATGAATACAAAAGATACAGATATAAATAATATAATGCAGGCGGTTTCGTTTGCATTAGTAAATGCAAAAGAGCACAAGACTGGCTCTTTTTGGGGAGTTACTGAAAACTCTTGGAGGAACCACCTAGAAGATTTAGCTAAAATTAAATTAGAGCTACGGTTAGGTGAAGAGGTAATATTAAAAAATGTGGATGAGGATTGATGTGGATACTACCAAGGCAATTACACATCTCAGCCTTTGTTCAGGATACGAAGGCATTGGGCTTGGACTCCGAAGCATTTTCACAAATATCAGAGAAATCGCTTACGTGGAGAGGGAAGGATTCCCTATCGCCAACTTGGTTGCGAAGATGGAACAAGGTCTCCTGGATCCAGCTCCTATCTACACGGACGTTAAAACCTTCCCATACCGAAAGTTTCGAGGATGCGTTGACATCCTCTCTGGCGGTTTTCCGTGCCAGCCCTTCTCAGCTGCGGGAAAGCGTCAAGCAACTGAAGATCCCAGACACTTGTTCCCATATATCAGGGACGGGATCAGGGACTGCCAACCTGAAATTGTCTTTCTCGAGAACGTGGCAGGAATCATTTCTGCTAGGACTGGAGACGGAGATTCCGTTCTCAAGTATGTGCTCAAAGAGTTGGAAAGTTTGGGTTACAGATCAACGGCAGGAATATTCTCAGCGGAAGAAGTTGGCGCACCACATCAGAGAAAAAGAGTCTTTATCATGGGCTACGCCACAAGTGGCGGATGCTCAGAGGTCAGAGATGGTCAGAACTCCCGAGCAACTAGCAAGGGCGAGATCAACATCGGAGATGGCGAAGGAGGGCAAGCAGAGGGGTGGATGCAGGAATCTGAGAGAAGATGTAATGCAACCACAAAACTGGCCCACAGCCAGAACCTCGGACGCGGAGGGTGGACGCATCGAGACAAAAATGACAGCGACGGGGTTTCAGAGCATGAGACACCAGAGCAATCAAACCTTTGGGGCGAAGCTGAGAGATGCAGTAGAAACCTACGAGGAGAACAAAAATGGCCCTCTAGACCAACAGAACCACAGCACGACTGGGAAGCACCTAGAGTTATTTCCAACTCCGAGGGCAAACAAAGTGCATCCAGAAATAACGGAGGAAAATCGAAATCGTCTGGCAAATCGAAACAAGGCGAATCTCGAGGAAGAAATAGCGGGTTGTTGCGGGAAAGCGACGGGCAAGCTAAATCCAGACTGGGTAGAACAGCTGATGGGTCTGCCGACCGGGTGGACAGACTTAGGCTCCTGGGTAACGGAGTAGTGCCTGCTACGGCTGCTACAGCGTTTAAAGTGTTAATCAATAGAATCGTGTAAAATTATGGACTACAATGAATATCGAATTGAAAGAACAAAGATCAGAATAGATCTTTTGCGTGATGAGAGTAAGTATATGACTAATCGTATAGAGCACCTGACTCATAAAAGAAAAGTTATTAACGAAGAAATAAAAAGCTTGAAGCAGTTTATTGACTCTATAGAAAATACTACCGATGAATCAACAACAACAAAAGTGGATTGAGAACGATATATACGATCTCATAGCGGAAGTTCAGATAGCTGAAAAAAGCTTGTATAAACTTCTTTGTAATACTGGAACCCTTCTTAGTGTGATGCACGAAGAAGTTCATTCTAACGGTGGCAACTTTAACTCCATGTATTCCGACATAATGTTTCGGCAAAGATTTGAAGATGACACAGCTAGTTCAATCTTGGATACCCTAGATAACTTAATCAAAAAAATTGAAGATGAAAAAAAGAAGCTTAGTAGATAGTTTTTTAATGTATAGTTTTATAGCAGTGATTCAGATATTATGGATACCATTTGCTATATTGGGATTCGTATGCACTGGTATCTCTAAATTGTCAGAAATATTACACATAGAGCTTTGCGAAGTTGTTTTTTTAATTAGGAATAAATACGAGTAATGTATCTTAAACACAGCGATGTAGCACAGTTCCGGGAAGATTTTACTCCCGAAGAATGTCCTATCTTGTTGAGAGAAAGTGACGACTGGTGTTTAGATCACGACCACCAAACTGGATTAGTGCGTGGTGTGCTATCTCGAGAGGGTAATTCTCTGCTAGGAAAAGTGGAGAACTTTTATCTTAATATGTGTAAGGGGGAAAAAAGTGATTTACCTATAGTGCTACGTGCTATGGCTGATTACTTAGATTTTCCCGCTATGAATGTCATGCACCCTGTGGGATTAACACAACTTGTTAAAAGATTTGGCAGGGACTTGACAGCTAGTGAACAAGTGAACAAGTTAAAAAGTCTTGGGGCTGATAAGGAAAACCTTGATGCCTGTAAGAACGAAAAAACAAGGAAACTGTATTATAGGCAACTATTAATACAGTATCATAATAATCAAAATAATGAGTGAAGAAATAATCAAGCTTACTAAAAAGCTGCAAAGGGTGCAATGCACTCTTAAAGCCCCAAAGGGGCAAAGAAATAAGTTTGGCAACTACAACTATCGTAGTGCTGAAGATATACTAGAGGCTATCAAGCCCCTTTTAGAAGAATACAACCTGACGCTTGTATGTAATGACAGGATTGAAATGCGCGGTAACTTTATGTTTAATGTTACTACGGCAATTCTGTTAGATTGCGACAGCGATCAGCAGATAAGCACAGAGAACTGGGCTATGCACAGCGAATCCAAGAAAGGCATGGACTCTGCACAAATATCAGGCGCTACGGCATCGTATAGTCTCAAGCGAGCTTTAGGCAATTTGTTTGCTATCGACAATGAGCAAGATGCTGATGCTACAAATAAGCATGGTGTTATTCCAAAAAACTCTACAGCGCCCATCCCAGTATCATATCGAATAAATCTGATAAATACTACAGCAAGTATGGATGAACTCGCAAAAATTTGGAAGAATCTTCCAAAAGATGTGGCAGCTATGCCAGAAGTTATAGCAGCTAAAGATAAACAAAAACAAAAACTAGGAGAAAAATAATATGTCAAAGTTACTATCCTTAAAAGTAAATCTCGATAAAATCGACAAAAGCAAACTTTATAAGGGGACTAAGGGAACCTATTTAGATTTAGATGTTTGGGTCAATGATGAGCCAGACAGCTATGGGAATGACGCGTCGGCAAGCCTCAACTTGTCAAAGGAGGAGCGTGAAGCTGGAGCCAAAAAAGTATATGTCGGCAACGGCAAGAAACTGTTTGGCTGGGGATCTAGCTCTAGCGCTACCTCCGAGGTAGATATTGAGTCTTCGGCTCTGCCATTCTAAATTGTCATAAAATAGTGTAAGTCCTCTCTCGTTGCAGTTCAGGGTTAAACCTTCATGTGATCGCTGTAATGGGAGGGGCATCTCGGGGGTGTAAGGTGATCGACTTAGTCTAGAACTAGGGACGGGGGTTCAAGTCCTCCCACCTCCACCATCAAAACTTATTATGAATAGATTATTTTGGGATATAGAAACGAGTCCTAATCTGGCTTATATTTGGAAGCCGGGTTACAAAGTTTCTATTTCTCATGATAATATTTTTAAAGAACGTGCTATAATCTGCATCTGCTATAAGTGGGAAAAGCAAAAGAAAGTTCACACACTTGTTTGGGACAAGGGTTGTGATATAAAACTCTGCAAAGAGTTTATGGAAGTTATGGAACTAGCCGACGAAATGGTTGCCCATAACGGGGATCGATTTGACATGAAGTGGTTCCGGGCCAGGTGTTTGAAGCACAATTTAGGCGTTCCTAAAGACGTAACAACCGTAGATACTCTAAAATTATCCAGGTCTAAGTTTGAGCTCAACTCTCATCGCTTAGATTACATAGCAAAATTTTTATTAGGATACGGAAAGATTGAGACCAGTTTTGGGTTGTGGAAGAATATAGTCGAAAACAACTGCGAAAAATCAATGGCTTACATGGTGCGATATTGTAAGCGAGACGTAAAAATCTTACAGGAAGTTTACGAATATATAGTAAAATACACAAAGATGAAAACTCACGTTGGGGTTCTCAACGGTCAAGACGGGTGGAGTTGTCCCTTATGCGGTTCCACTAAAGTGCATAGATATGGGAAAAGAGTTGGTGCAACTGGCGTAGTTAGGCAAAGGATGCAGTGCCAAGATTGCGGTCACGTATATTACATAAATCAAACCGATGCCAAAAAATACGCAGAACACATTTTAAACGAAAAAGAAAAAGAAAACCGAATCAAAAGAACAAAAAAGAATAATGGCAGAAAGAACAAGAAAAAGGGAGACGACAATACACGCTAATGTTGAAGCAGAGAGAATTGTCCTAGGGTGTTGTCTGTTTCCTGATAGGGAACAATCGGTTGAGGCATACGATAATATAATACAGATCGTAAACGATAGTGACTTTTATGACCGATCGAACCAAATAATTTTTTCTGCGATCAAAGAACTGCACAATCGCGGTGAAGAAGTAAATGATATCAGTCTGTTTGAACTGCTGCGGAAGAAAAACTTGATAGATGAGATAGGTGGTATGCCCGCCATCTTTGCTATTTCTGATTTATGTGATAGCACAATGCAGTCTAGGTCGGCTGCTAAGATTGTCAGAGAGCGTAGCAACGCTAGAAAAATAGTTCGCAGCTCTAGGCTGGCTATAGAAAAGATTGATGCTGGAGCTGATGCAGATGAGGCTAAGGGTTACATAGAAGCTGAGGTAGCTAAGATTGATGGGTTTCAAGATGATGATGTGTCCTTGGGCAACGTGGGCTCAGACTTCATCAATCAGATCGAATCCATGCAGGAAGGGACATATTCTCCAGTTCGAGTTCCTACTGGTATAAAATCTCTAGATAACAAGTTGCCAGAGGGCGGTATAGGTAGAGGCGAAGTTATGGTTATATCAGCGCCAACCTCTTGCGGCAAATCACAGCTAGCCTTAAACGTAGCATTACGACTGGCGATTCGTGATAAAAAAGGTGTAGTCTTATTTTCTTTGGAGATGCCACCAGAACAAGTATTTAAGCGTATGGTTCAAATATCATCGTGTCGCAACATCGAAGAAGCAAACAAAAGCACGGGCCAGGAGAAGGAAAAGGCTTTTAGGCACATTGTAGAAGCTACTGAAAAAGTTAAAAACGCCCCCATATATATTTATAATTATATCAGGAACATGAATGACCTGAGGGCTAAGTGTAGAAACATGAAGAGAAAGCATGATATATCTATGATTGTTATAGATTATCTACAGCTCATTCCTTGGGACGGTAAGATGCAAAAGCACGACGGCATAGCCGAGGTCAGTCACAGTATAAAACAAATGGCTATGGAGCTTAACGTCCCGGTAATACTGTTGGCTCAGGTAAACAGAGAGGGAGCTAAGAGGGGCAAACTATCTATATACGATCTTAAAGACTCAGGCGATATAGAGAATGACGCGGATGTTATACTAATGATGTGGCCCACCTGTTACGACATGGCTAAAAGCAAAAAACTTGACAAAGCTGGTAAGCCATATATTGATTTATCGTATAGTCTTGTGAAAAACCGAGAGGGAGAACGAGACGTAATTGACAAATTTATATTCGATAATTCTGTAGGTAGAATTTATTAATTTACTGGGAGAGAGGTAACGGTAACGCCCTCACGGAGTTTTTAGATTATTTTTACTCCGCTTTGATCTCCCTATTTTTTATTATGGACAAATCAAATACCCTATTTAAAGTCAACGCAGAAGAAATTTTGGCGAAAGGCTTAGACGCAATGACTAGATCTTGTGAGGCCCTAACCAAACAAAATGATATTCTCAATAAAGACATTGAGAAACTAAAGGCAAAGATAGACCTATTACAGCATAGGCTATTGTCTAACTCGGAAGAGAGAGAATAGACTTTTGGATCCCTACAAGATCACCTACCTTCATTTTGACATGAAGAAAGGTTACAGCTCTACTGCAACGAAGTGGGCGCACGATGAGAAATCCGCAGTCAGGCTTCTCCTCTCTAAGAATCCAGATAAAAACGGGTATTGTGTGTTTAAGAGAGGCGGCAGGGGGAAGATCCTTAAGGTAGAACAAGTCAGTCCCTTTACCTTTGAGCCGGTGCGTTCATCTCCCCACGACGAATAGCAGCTGTATCTTGCTCCATTGCTAGGTTACCAAGGTTAGCTAGTTCCTCTTGTAGATAGATCGCCATTTCTGGATGGGTATTCATATGCAATAGCAGGGCTTTAAGACCTTCATCAGTTGCCATAAAAAATGGCAGCCACTGTCTAAACAATAAAGCAGCCTCGTCAGGTGTTTTTCTGGATAGCAAACGCTTTAAGCCCGGCGTAGCAGCAAATCTTCCAAAGAAATATCTGGCAATATCTGGCAAAAGATCTCCTATCACAAAGGTAGTTTGCATACCGCCTGACCCAGGGGAAACAACGGGCCTGACACCAGGGAACTTTTTAGGCTGCGGAGTGCTATATTTTGCTACTCGTGCTATAGCTTCCATATTCTCAACCCACTCTTTGCCCAGAACCTCTGTCGCAACCTTTCGGATTTTAACATCCTTTAGCTTTGTCAACATAATGTCAGAATCAAACAAAGCCTGACCCCTGCTGGTTGTAGCATAGTTCACTTTAGTTGGCTTAGCTGACTCTATTATTTCTGTAGCTAATTTATTGCGTAATGTTTGTAAACCAAACTCTGGTGAAGTTTCTTTTATTACTTTTACCAGATCTGTTATTTCTTTAGAGCTATAATTAAGCAGGGAACCAACGGCTTCTAAAGCGTCTTCTGTTGATAGTGTCCCTTTCTTTTTTATGATAGCATCAAACAGTTTATTTTGCTCTTCGGTTATTCTCTTAGCAGCTTTGACTTTTGCATTTGCTATTTTTTGTGCGTTTCTTGCCTGCGAGGGTGTGCCGAGGGTAAGTATTTCTTTAAATATAGCATCGTCTATCTCTAAAACTTTACCAGTTTTACTAACTAAATCGTTTATTTGTTCTAAAGCGTCTTTTTTTGTTTTCCAGTTTTTACCGTATAGTTGTTTCAAAACATTATTATCAGCATTTATACGCATACCCTTTCCTAGCTTCACTGTTCCCTCAAGGCCCAGCTTTTGCATATAAGCTGTTCGGAGTGCGCTTAAAACCTCTGATCTGCTCAATACTCCAGGGGGTGCTACTTCTGGAAAAGCCTTTAAGGTTTCTTCTACATTAGTTCCGTTCTTAAAAATGTGAGTCATCACATTTTCTCCATCCATAACGGTGTAAGTCTCACCAACAACTTGTCCATTCCCGCTACCGAAGTCTGGTTTTATCATAGGTTTTACGTTTGTCCTGAGAAACTGTCCGTATTGATTTCTGTAAAATTTATTGGCTTCGTCTAAAGCTTTTTTAGTTTTTGTTCCCTTCAATGTTTTGTCTCGAACTTTTGCAAGCTCTTTAAGCATAAGCCTAGCAAACCCAGGGGTCTCGCCTACTGCGCCTATCACTCCAAAATCTGATCGCTCCGCATATTTTTTAATAAGTGTATCCAACTGCTTGTAAGATAGGGTTTTAACTGCTTTAAAGTCTTCCATGCCACCCTTAAATTCCAAGGGAAGTCTTTCCTTTAATGCTTTTAACACAGCTTCATCAGACAAACCTGTTCTTTCCATAGCGGTAGCAAAAGCCCTGGAAGCAATAACGTCGTCTATTCCAGCTCCACCCTCATCTAGGGCTCGCCTCATGGCTTTTAACACATCATCTACGTTGTAAAATATTCCCTCGTCAGTTGCTGTTTTGGTTACTTTATCAAAAAGTTCTCTTTTTGTTCCTCTGACCTTTTCAAATGATCTTTGCAGTCCTTTTTGAATTTGTTCTCCCGACTCTTTAGACAGATATAAACGCTCGGTTCCACCCATCCTTTTTATTTTAGTCTGCAATATCTTTTGTATGGCATCTCTTAATGGAGGTTCAAACGATGCTACGTCATCACTAAGCTGAGTGAGCTGCTGAGTTATTCTGTTTCTGGCTAGCTCTACCACTTCCTCTATCGGCTGTGGCGACCCACCCCTAAGGGCAGTTAGCATAGTGTCCAACTCGTCAATGTTAGTTTGGTATATTTTTCTAAGAGCAGCACTATTTGCACTAGCTTTTGATTCAAGCTCAGCAGCACCCCGGCTAGTCAAACCACCGTAACCCAGATCTAACCCTGGCACTAACTCTGTTCCATCGTCTAAAACTTTAGTATATGTAGTTTTTAACATTTCTATGTCTTCGCGTAGCAGCCGTGCTACATCATCTGCACCTGAACCAGCAAATCCGCTTAACCATTGACCACCTCGGATCATTGCCATTTCTGGGACAAAAGCAAAAGCTGATTCTAAACCTCTTCGTTTAGCAATCTCTCCGTAGTCGGGAACACTTCCGTCGAATTTTGCCACCAAGCTGTCCTGAAGCATACCAGCTCCAAAGTATGATGCCGCAGAAACACTCGCTAATGCAGCGGATGAACCCCACCCAGCAACAGCTAGAGCAGGGACAATAGCTGGTGCTGTAACGGTAGCAACGGTAGCAGCAACTATAGGAATAGCAGCCGAAGCACCAAACTCGGCTATGTCGCCAAAGTCTAACCCCTCTTCGTTTACATATTTGTATTTAGCGTTCTGTCCCTCGCCTTCAGTCTTTATTATTAGCCTGTAACTGCCATTTACCGGGACGGCTTGCACGTTTCTAAACCCATATTCACGACGAAGGTGATCGAGCTTTTGTTCCATAGTAGGTCTAAGTCCTAACGCCAGTCTGTCGGCATCTCCTAAACCGCTAGTAGCATCTACATTTTCTATTGGGACGCGTAGCTGTAGTGCCGTATTTCTTTCAAGTCTTTTAACAGCATCAAAACTGCTTAAATCATTACCCAAAGCATCTTTTTTATAAGATCCATCAAATAGTTCCTGGCTGGCTTCGACAATAGATGCCCCTATTAACTCTCTAGCGAGAGAATCACTAAGGGTCTGAACACCAAAGTATTCAAATGAATCGCCAGTTACGGGATCATTAATTCTTATCGCCATGTTACTTTGTTTGTATGTTGGATATGTTACTAGCGTAGGATTGCGTCTCTGCGTTGTTGCCACCGAAGAAGTCATATATCTTTGGAGCAATAAATTGAGCAGCCATAGGCGCAATACCAGCAGGGCCTGCAAGGGCAAGCGGAGCTTTTGTAGCAGTGGCTACATTTGCAGCGTTTCTTGCCGCCATTGCTTTTTGTCTTTCATTAAAGACCGCTTCTGCAGCCGCAATGCTTTGTTCTTTTCTCTCGGCTGCGCTCATTGTCGAAGCAGGTGTTCCTCCACCTGGCCCCGATTGAACCGCAACGGGCGCTTGTGGAACTCCTACATTATCTACAAAGTATCCTGATCTAGCTGCTATTCTTATGCCCACTGGATCATTTGTTTCGTAGAAATTTATATCTTCTAATATTTTGGCTACTTGACGTTCTGAAATACCGCTTCGACTATTAATCGCAGCAGCGCCATAGGAGTCAACCATTGATCTATAAGCTCTATAGGCAAGTTTGTTTCTATCATATACATATAGATTGACCGCTTCTAACAAATCTTTTTGTGGTAAAGCTTGATTTACTGAACTCACAGCATCTTTCAATGATGTAAATTCTACAACAGAAACCTGACCCAATCCAGTAGCTCCTTGCTTAGAAGACTCTTTCAATTTTTGCATCGAACTAAGAGAGGCATCGGACGTGATTTGGCTAAGAGCTTGTTTGAGTTCTATGGTAGATTTAAAATCAATAGGCATATAGTCAAAATTTACACCCGCAGCCCACGTAGCTAAAGTTCCAGTAGTAAAGAATCCTAGGTTTTCTTCAACTCTCTGCTTCGCGTTGTCAACTGTTTGAGTGTCCTTAAGAAGGTTTGCTAAAGCAGCCGTTTCTTTGTCGAAAGCTTCTTTAAATTCTTTCTTTCTTTCAGCCATTACTTCGGTTGTTGGTGGTGTATATACCATACCCTGTGCAATAGCTGCCGTTGTTTGTTCTCTAGCGTCATCTAAGTCGTTGCCAGCCGCAACTAATTGAGCTGTATATACGTCAGGCATAGGCAAGTTAGCAACATTACCAATACCTGTTACATATTCAGCCTCCTTTTTCTTTAAGTCTTTCTCTGCTTGAACTAGCTGTATTGCTGACCCTTGGTCAACGCCCCTCGCCACAAGTTGTGCAACCTCGGGACTAGCTACAACCTCAGGTGTAGCAACCACTCTGTTGCCCTTAGCGTCCGTAAAGAACGGTGCATTGGGGTCTACCTCTGGCGTTTCCACAGGAGCCGCTACAGGGGCTTCTGGAGCCACTACGGGGGCTTCTGGAACAGGAGCAGGTGCGGGTGCTGATGCAGGCGCTGAAGTAGGTTCAGGTAACATTGCCCCGGCAACAGGTCTAGCGATTGGATCATTAGGATCGCTTGTGTTAATAGCGGCAACTGGAGGCTTAGAAACGGGAGCAGTTGCAGGTGCAGCCATAGGAGCAGTAGCAG
>TARA_R100000388_G_scaffold25379_1_pt1 | contig 30863 bp, 15 predicted proteins | sample TARA_R100000388 | Tara Oceans TARA_R100000388 (sample SAMEA2620360) | marine metagenome | biome: marine biome (ENVO:00000447); feature: surface water layer (ENVO:00002042); material: "saline water (ENVO:00002010), including plankton (ENVO:xxxxxxxx)" | depth 5 m | reverse complement strand
TTTTTAGTTGATAGTGACGATGATGCAGATTTTATATTAACTACTGGTGCTGACGCAGTAGATTTTTATGGAACTATAGCACATGGTGCTGCTAATAGTACAGCTAGAGATGTAGATGGTGATGCTTCTAAGTTAACTATTGACGGAAGTGCTTCTCAAGACCTAGAAGGTATGAGAATAACTTGTCTTTGTGATGGTGCTAACTGGCATTTAACTGGATACAACACTGTTGCTATTGCAACTGCTAGTGTAGTATTATCTGCATCTGCATAATAAATGTAGATATTGAATTAAGGGGGAGCTTTATGCTCTCCCAAAATTCTTTATATTTGTAATATGAATTTTATAGATTTTTTAAAAAGTATAGCTAAAGATCCAGAAGCTTGGGAAAAAAAACAAGTAGAGGATGCTAAAAAAAATCAAGTAAGATTTAATATTGGAGGCAAGTCAGGTTTTAAATGGAAGACTGAGTCTGCTAATAAAACTTGGATAGAAAATGGTAAGGTTGTAAGAGAAAGAAAAGGAAAAACAATAAGCAAATAAGGAGTATTAATTAAAAAAAGAAAAATGAAACACATAGTATTAATCAAATCAAATAATCCAGGCAAGTTTAATTACTGTAAGTTTGGAAATTATAAAGACAGAGAGGGTAGATTAAAAGAACTCATTGATATTAATGGAATAAAAGTATCGGGCTTTGAAATGTTTCAAGCTATAGTTACTTTAGACATTAACAAAGAATATGACAAAAGGTTATATGAATTTTTAAAAGATCATCCATTGATCAGAGGCAAATTTACAATAGAAGATATTTCAAGTAATGAACAGCAAAAAGCCAAAAGCTCTATTGAAAGCGCTAAAGCTATAACTACAGCTAGCAAACTAGAAGAAAGAGATCTAAGAGATTTATCTTTGATTTTAGGTGTAGATAGTAAAATGGAAGAAATGCTGTTAAGAGCTAAAGTAATTCAAATAGCTAATGAGAATCCAGAAAAGTTTATGTCTTACCTAAATGACATAGATAAGGAGCATAGAATATTTTTGAAAAAAGCTTTAGATAAAAAAATACTTAATAAAGTAAATGGTGTTTGGAAACACAATACATTAAATATTGGTTTGACTGAAGATCAAGCTATTGTTTGGTTAAAAGATAATGGAGATACATACGCGCTACTTAAACATCAATTAAGAACAGGTAAAAAAGAAGAAACAAAAAGCCTTGAACTTGAAGAAGTATCACAGTCAAAACTAAATGAAAGCTCTTATATACAAGAAATAGAAAATAGTAAATAATGACATTAACCGAAGCCAGAGCGCAATTAGATATTTTAATAGATAAAGTAGATCAAGCTTATTTTACTGTATTAGAAAAAAATACTTTTTTAAATAAAGCTGGTGTAGAGTATTTTGATAAATACTATAACGCTATGGGTGCTAATCAATTGTTAAGAGATAAGCTAGGTTATTTTATTAAAAATATCTTTATTAGAGGTAAGGCTGGGGTTGCTCCATATGATGATGATCCTACAAGACAAACATATGGTTCTGTAGAAGATTATTTACATTTATTATCAGGAACTGTAAATGGAAAGGTGGCTAAAGTAGTAAGTTGGGAAGATTTTCAATATTTATCTGGAGATAATGGAACAGTAGCTGCTAGTGAAGATCCATATAATAGAGCTGATTATGATCATCCTATAATGACAATAGGACCAACTTTAGCTCAAACTGATCCTAGTATTGATTTTAATCCTAATGGCATATATTATTATCCTCATAATGAGTCGGTTATGCCTGGCGCTAGAGACGCTAAGCTTCAATATGTATTAGATTCAAGCACAGGAGAAATAATACAAGTAACTATTCTTGATCCAGGAGCAGGGTATTTATCTCCTGCAACTATACCTGTTGGAATAGGATTTCTTTCAGGTACAACACCTTTAACCACAGGGACTGGATTGGGTGCTGCATCAATTACAGTAAATACTATAGGGGGTCAAGTTGTTAGTGTAAACATTATAAATGGTGGAGTTAATTATGGTTCTAATTTAGAACTACGAATGCCAAGTCCAACTAGTCTTACTACAGTAACTAGTTCTGATAGTTTGACAATATCATATGTTAGAGAACCAACAAATAGAAAAATTACCAATGAATTTGCACAGCTAAATTCATCTATGGCTCATGAAATAGTTCAAATAGCTGCAAGAATGATGTCTGCAGCAATTGAAAGTTCTAATTATGAGGTACAAAATAATGAATCTAATTTGTAGACGAGTTTCTTTTGCTCCCTGCTGCAAGAATAGGCCGAAACTAGAAATAGTGTAAGCCTATTTTTGTTTACTAGATAAAATTAACTAATTTTGTAAAGCGCAAATAATATTCTATGATTACTCTAAACGAAATAGCATACAATATCAAAAACTTAGCTTATGGTGGTAGTCATTCTACTGAAGAGAGTATTTCATTAAGACAAATAAAAAGCTGGATACATTATCATAGAGCTAAAATTATATCAGATAATTTAAACAGAGGCATGCTAACAAATCATAACTTATTTCAAGTATATGATTTATCTGCATACACTTTATTTGATAAAGTAGTAGCTCAGTATATAGATAACTTTACAGCAGATTTTCGTAATGCAGATCCTACAGACGCTAGTCTGTATGGTGATGGTGGTGTGCGTTATTTAAGTTTAATTCCAAAACAAGGAAGTAATGCAACTTATCCTAATCAAATAAAAGGAGATGTACCAGCCTTTTCTGCAATCACATATGATTCTTCAGGAAATGCTCAAAATACTTTAGCTGCTTTTAGTAGAACCACTTATGGACAACCACAAAGAGACAGGCTGATACAGGGTGATTGGAGAAATAATGGTAGGTTAGTTTTTACTGTACCACAACCATTACCTGTAGATAATTATTTAAGATCTGTAAGAAGTGTAAGTTTATCTAGAAGAGCTGTTTTAGCTTCTAATCCAAACAGACAAGCAGCAAGCACATCAATAATTAATGTACCTATAAGAACAGGTCAAGGTAACTTATATAACCAACAACCATTAGCTAAATTTTCTACAACATCTGGCACAAATCAGTTAGATAGAGATATGGTAACAGTATCTATAACTAATTTACAAGTATCTCCTAACTATATGAATAATACAGACGCATTAGATAATAAATCTGTTGTATGGGTTTATAAAGGAGCTTTAAGAGCAATTTTTTCAGATCCTACAAAAGTTGTAGCTAAAAGAACAAAAATAGGAACTGCAGCACAATATAGAGATGATATAGATCCATATCCTTTACCTATGGAATATGTTAAAGATTTAGTAGAAAGAATATTAGCATTAGAAGTAAGAACTGAATTAAGTATGCCATCAGATTTAATTAATGATGCACAAGATTCTACAAAACTACAAGGAGGTGGGGCTTAAATATAAAGATAAATATACATCTATTAGAGATATATATAATAGTATAAAGAAAAATTTAAATATACCATATACAATATATTATAACATTATTAAAAAATTTTGTATGATATTGATTAGAGATATGGTGGCTAGAGACAGAAAAGTTTATTTACCTAATAGTATGGGGTTTATGTATTTAGCAGAAAAAGAACATAAAAGAGCTTTTCATACAAGAGTGGACTATAAAAAAACAAAAGAAACAGGAAATATTGTAACATATCAAGTTCCAATATTAACTGACTTTTATAAAAAAATAATATGGGTGAGACCTACAAAATTTAGAAATTGTAAAGTTTTACCTCTTGGATTTTCCAAAAAAATAATAAATTTATAATATGGGTACAGAATTAACAGCACAAAGTTTAACAGTAACAATAACAGAAGCATTAGCTGTAGATCATGCAAATGGATCAACAAACGATATTGACTTTGCACAAACATATACACATACATATGGCAGTATAGCAAATGTAAATAAAAGAATAATTAAATTAGCAAACACTAATTTAACAGAAATAGCAACATTAGGAACTACTACGGCAGATGGTGCTTTTGTTAGAGCTGATATTAGATATATTAGAGTAACTAATTTAGACTCCTCAGATACACTACAAGTTGGATTAGATGATGAGAGTGATGATGCGGCTTATGTAGAAGTTGCTGCAGATAGCAGTATTATATTTACAGGTACAAAATGTGAAGGAGGTAATGGTGGCACAACCCTAGATAATGCAACAGCATTAAAGGTAAAAGGAAGTGCTAATCAACAACTAGAATTATTTATAGCATCAGTATAATATGTATATAGACGCATTAACATTATTTACAGCAGTTGCTAGAAATTTAGGGCTGCCAGACTATAGGCATTTTGAAGACGCTTGGTTGGAATGGGCTTTTGAAGCTGAAAAATTTATAGGCAGTAATGAAACATATCAGATAGCTGAAGCATCATATACTAAAACAGGAGCAAAAGCATCAGCCACTTTTACATTTACTGGTCAGCCTGAATCAGGAGATTATATAGATTTAAATGGTGCAAGACTATATTTTAGAAATCCCACAGATTTAGGTGGAGCAAAATCACCAAATGAATTAACAATAGGTACAACTTTAACTGAAACATTAAATAATAATGATGCATCTGAGCCAGGTCTTTTAGAAAAATTGACTGGAAATTTTCTTGGTGCAGGTGGGGGTGTGGCTTCAGTACTACCAAATACACCAGCCTTTGTTTATCCTGAAGCAATACAGCGAGCAACGTATGCTGTTGATACTACAGCTAAGACACTAACAGTTACAGCAAAAGAAATAGGAATAAAAGGAAATAAATTTGAAGTGGGTGTTAAGTCTAGTAATATTACTGTAGACTCTAATTATTTATCTGGAGGTAAAGGTGTATATGCAAATCAACAAATTAAATTACCAGAAAATTTAATTAAACTTTTAGCTGTGCGTGTTGGATCAACAGATAAAACACATCAACACAAAGAACTTAGAGAAACCTCTTCTATACATACAGGAAGATTAGGTAAAGATGCAAATGATACAATACAAAGAGCCTTTAGATACTATATAGAAGGCAATCGTTTAAATATAGGACATGATAATTTAGATGATATAGTAATATCCTATTTAGAGTATCCAACTGATTTAAGAGGGTGGCCTATGTTTAAGAAGTCACACACAACGGCAGTGGCTCACTATGTAATGTGGCAACATAAATTAATAGATTATTACAATGCAAAAGTACCACAATATATTATAAAAGATTTAGAACGAAGATGGTATCAATTATGTGCAAAAGCTAGAGGCGATGATAATATGCCTTCATCACCACAGATAAGACAAATAGGAAATATGTGGAATACTTTAGTACCATTAACAAATAATAGAGGTTTAATAGATTTCTAGTATGGCTCAAAAAAAACAATTAAGTAGAGTAGAGGGATTTACTCATGGATTGGTTACAGATCCTGATCCAAGATTTCAAATAAAAGGTAGTTATAGTAAAGGACAAAATATAAGACTAACCAATAAAACTGGAGAAACTTTTACTGTAGAAAATATAGATGGTAATTCTTTAGCCATAGATTTATTTAAATTACAAAGTCAATCTTATAATAATGCTACAAACGGAGGTATATTAGGCACAAGACCAGATATAGACACACAAGGTCCAGCGTCACCTGATTTTGTATTTTCAGAAATATATTCAGATCCAAATAATACTGATGAATTGGGTAATGTTGTTGGTGAATTTTATCCAAGCCCTCGTAATCCAGTATCAGGTAGCCCATACTCACTCACTAACACAGGTCCTTCAACAAATAATAGAAATCAAGGAATATTTCCTTTTTATAGAGATAATTTACCTGTAGGTACTAATATTGGAAATGTAGGCATGAACTCAGCTGCTGCAAATCAAGCTAATATTGTAGGAAGTATATCAGTTGGTAATGAAATATATTTAGTTATAGTTATAGCAGGATTTCAAGAAGACACAACAAGAACTATATTTTTAAGATTAATTTTAAACAGTGAACAAAATATAGAAAGAGTTGAAGATTTATTAGTTTGTTATAGTTTTCTAAATGATAAATATCCTGAATTAAATATGGATATAGATTCTCCAATAAGACTTGAGGCTCTAGTTGAAAACGAAACAATAACGAGGCTTTATTGGACTGATAATAAAAATCCATTAAGAACTTTAAATGTTAGGCAAGAGGGTAAAAATCAATTACCACCCAATACATTAAATGTAACACCAATGATGAAGCCATCACAACCAGTTTTAGACAAAACATTGAATGGAACTTTACCTACAGGTGTTTATCAATATACTTATAAATATATATCAGCAAATGGTGGTGAAACAACTTTTTCTCCATTGAGTAATATGTATCATACATCAGAGGAGGGGTTTGGCTCTTCAACTGAATATGGTGGATCACCAAGTGGTGAAGTTAGTAGTCAAGGCTTTAGAATAGCAATAGATGATGTAGATCCTAATTTTCAATTTATAGAACTATATGCTTTATTATATGAAAGTTTTAATGTTCCACCTAGAGTAGCATTAGTAGATAGAAGAAATATAAATAATTCTGCCAATAGAGTAACTATTGTACACTCAGAGTTTGATAAAGAAATAGAAAATGGATTAGAAGAAGTTTTAATAGAAACTAACACTTGGGATTTATGTAAAGATATTGCTATAAAAGATAATATTTTATTTGCTGCTAATTTACGATCCAAACAAAATACTATAAGTGAAGAAGAATGGAATGTAAAAGTTTTGAGATATAGGATTAAAGATTTTAATTCTGTAACTGATGCGGCTGGAGCAAAACTTACAAAAGGAATGATTACCAGCACAGATCCATTGGTTAAAACTTATTATAAAGAATTTGGATCTGATACTAGATTATTAATATCTGATACCAATGCTGGAAATGCTGCTTCAGGTACGGCTATAGTTGATTATTTAAATGGTAAAAATTTTGGTGATGAATCCGAACCACAATATGGAACGTTATTTACACAAAGGCCAGATGCAACTAATTATAAAACAGAAAAAGAATATAGGTTTTTACAAGATGGATTAACATTAGGAGCAGAAAGCTATGCTTATGGTGAAAACGAATTAGGAGGATGTAGATTAAGTTTTGGTGTTAAAGAAAAAGTAGCAGATATAACTACAAATGATGGTTTAGAACCTTATATTAATTCTATACAGCATGAAGATGATGTTAATGGATATCAAACTGATGAATTTGGTGTATTGATTCAAAGAGATTCTAACAATAAATTATCAGCCTTAATTGATCCTACAGATAGTGAAAGTGGATTAAATAATTTTGAAGCAACACAAACAACATTTAAAGCATCTATGAATTTAGGGGGATCAAAAGATCCACATTTATCTGGAAATCAAAGGGGATATCAAAGAGGGGAATTTTATAGATTTGGAGTACAGGTATATGATTTAAATGGTAGTCCTGGTAATGTACTTTGGATTGGAGATATACAAATGCCTGAAATGTACGATGTGTTAAGAATGATTAATGTAGATTATGTTGATTCATTAAGAGGTAGAGGTTTTGATCCTTTAGAACATAGTTATAATTTATCTTATATGCTATCAGGATCATATACCCCACAAGATAGTTTTTTTGATGGTGGAGATGCCGCTGGAATAATTTCTCATCCAAGAATAAAAGATCATAGATTAACACATATATATGGACATTCAGTTCCACCAGTGGATGTATGTTGGTTTAGTGGTATAGGTCCAACTGGATCAACAACACCAAAAACACAAGCTTATATATATTCTAATGGCGTAAAAGTAGGTGAACCCGTTACAGCTACTGGAAATTATCCTCATGATCAAAATCCAGCTAATCAACAAGGAACCTTAAGAGCTAAATTTTATCCAGGATATGCAGAAGAAGATTCTGATATTGAAAATCATAATGACTTTCATTATTTATATGATTTGTATGTAAATTTTGAATTTATTATTCCACAAGAAGTTTGTAAAAAAATATCTGGGTTTAGAGTTGTAAGAGCTGAAAGATTAGAAACTGAAAGAAGAGTTTTACAACAAGGTTTATTAAATCAAACTATGAAATATGGATGGCCAGCTAGTCCATTTGTAGGTGCTTTAGAATCTGGTTATGCATCTGGATCACAATTTAGTGTTAGTGATAATGAAAATTTCAAAGGTGATAATAATCCTTCTTTTCCATTTGTTAATGATCCAAACACACCACCAACATTTATAGAGTATGATAGCTATTTAAATGGTTATATAGGATTAGCAGAAAATGCACATTTTGCTAGATATATAAAAAATAGAACTACTGGAAAATTAACCATAGGTGGTATTAGTGATGGCGAAATAGGAGTTAGAGCTGAATATGAATCAGGTTTATCTTCTTTCAATCATAATAGAAACAGTCATAATTATAGAACTTTGACACCAGCAGTTCGTTCACAAACTGGTCATGTAGGAATGGGAGCGCCAGGACAAAAATCTATGCATTCTGCATATTTTGGTAGTTATGAAAAATGTCAATATGGACAAGATTCATCAGGTAATCCTAGACTTAATAGACATGCAAGAATACCAGAAAAATTATTTACATTAGATGCGCCTGATAGTGCTTTTGGTTCTTTACCATATGCTTTTAGGGAAGGTGATATATTAAGAATAGACACTGTTCTAAAACTATCCGATGAAAGTAGATATGCAGATCAAACATTGCCTTTAGCAAACGATGATGGAACTTCCTCTCAATTTACTATTCCAACTAACTATTTTAATCATGGAAATGGAACTGAGCCTAGTGGTGTTACAACGTCATATGTATCATATAACTTTAATGGAACTGAAACTGATGCATTAAGATTTGCTTCCAAAAGAAAAATAGATTTAAATGAAAACTATGGTTTATTAATAGGTAAATATTATAGTTACGAAACATATTGGGGTATTGGTATGGAGTGCGGTTTAGGTCATGCCTTTGGTCATGATTATAGCGCATCTTGGGATTTGGGTGATACAGCAAATCCAAAAGTAGACTATAGACAATATAACACAATAGGTTCAGCGGTTGAAATTTCAACAGGAGCTATTATACCTGGATCTCAATTTAAAGGTGTAGATGAGTTTGACTTAGGGGAATGGTCAGGTTTTAGTAATAATACTTTAGGATTTATAGAGGATTATCCTTGGTATGGACAATATTCAGTTGTATTTCAAGGTTTATATGTAGATAATGGACAAGGAGCTAAAGAAGATGACATAAATTATAATACAGCATCAACTATGCAAGAAGGGTTAAGAACTATAGTTTTATCAGTAGATAAAAATCCTGATGGATTAGATGGTAGTAGATATAATTTTCATCCAAGAAATGTATCCATGATATTACAAAATCAAGGTTTTTTTAGTAGAGATAATTCAGGTATCGCACAAACTGCAAATACTAATACCAATAAAGATGATTATTTTTTGGGCAATAGCAGGAGCGCCGAAACTTCTAATTCATATATTCCTTTTAAATATTTATGTTCTATAGTAAGAAAAAACATACCTTGTGGTGGATCTTCTATTCAAGGTATAGAAGCAACAAGATATATTCCATGTGGTAATTTTCATCCAGTTAGACCAAGTGAATTGGTTGATGATAATATAACACATCAATTTCATAATTCTAAAGTATTTGGTGGTGATACATTTGTAAATTTGTATTCACATCAAAAAACAAGAACTTCATATATGCCAAATTCATATGCAAGATGGCAAGTGTTTCCTGTAGAGTCATTTACTAACACTGATATGCGTGGTAATTTAAGTTTAAATGCGGGTGATACTATACTAGGTGATCAAGAAGCGCCACCATCAAATGATTGGGACTACAATGAAGTTTATTCACAAGAAAATAATATTAAATCAGGTTTAGTTATTAATGAAAGAATTGTTCAAACTGCGCAAGACTTACCTTATGAAATAGCATACTCTAACACTAAAGTATTAGGTGAAATAGGTGATGCATTTAGAATATTTCCAATAAATCAGTTTCATGATATGGAAGGGCAGTTTGGAGAAATTAATAGAATTATAAACTTTAAAAATGATATATATGTTTTACAAGATGAAGGCTTTGCTAAACTACTTGTAAATCCATTATCTGTAATTAGCGATGACACAGGTCAAAGTTTATTTACGGGTACAGGAGATACTGTAGAAAATCATATTTATATATCTACAAAATTTGGATCACGACACACACATAGTGTTACAACAAGCGAACAGGCTTTATATTTTGTAGATTCAAGATTTGCTAGAATATTTAAATATGATACAGAAAAATTAATTTCATTAGGAGATTCTTTAGGTATAAGATCAGACCTTACTAATATTATAAAAGAAGAAGGTGATTTAGATTCTTTTGTAAAAGGATATAATAACCAAGCTGCATATCAAACAGGAAACACTAGAAACTATGCATCTGATAATCCTTTAAAAGGGTTGGGTATAAACTCTATATTTGATCATAAACATAAAGAGTTAATGATTTGCTTTCATAATAATAAACTTGAATATGATAGCAATGGTAATTATGAAGAAGCAAATTATGTTGGTATGAATGTGGTTTATAGTGAAGGTTTAAATGCTTTTACTTCATATTATACTGCTTATCCATTTTTATGGATTAATGGAGATCCTGGTATTTTTACAACACAGACAGAGCATGATGTAAAATTATTAGTAGATGAAAATGCTAAAACGAAAGTATATAAAAACTTACTAGCTGAACCACTAAAATTATGGAAATGGGATAGTTTTGGTTTTAAATCAAGGTTTTTTGGTAGACAGTCAGCTGCTGTATTAGAAAAAACAATATCTGAAAATCCAGAAAGTGTTAAAGTATTTGATACAGCAATTATAGCAATGACAGAACCATTAGGATATAATCCTGCTATAAAATTTAAATCAGAAAATTTACCTAACTATGTTGCTTCGTCTATACCTGATCGTAGATATAGAGAAGGACAACTAAGATTTCCTTTAAGGGGTAATTTATCTGGAAGTAGAACTAGAGGTCAATATTTGAAAATAGAGTTCATATCAAACAGTCCAATTAAATTTAATATCTTTGCAATAATGGCTAAATACCGTAAATCTTATAACTAATGGCATATTCAGACGTCTTAAGAGCAATGCAGCAATATGGTAGTTTTTATAACTACGGAAACTTTGAGTCTGTAAATCCATATTCAAGTGAAGCATATGGAACTAACATAAGCGGAATTTTATCTGAAAATCCAGAACCTATAAATATTGTTGAAGAAACAGAAAGATTAGGCTCTAATTTAAGTGATGTAGATAAATTTTTATTAGGTGTTGGTCAGGCACAAGTAGGATCAACAATAGGTAAAAGTTTAAAAATTGGTGAAGAAACTCATAGTAAGTTAGGTAAGTTTTTAGGAACAGAAGGCACTACTGAAGGTTTTGATTTAGCTTTACCATTAGCATTATACTCTGGAACAAGAGATCAAAATCCATATGAATATTCAGATTTAGAATTTGCTGGATCTATAGCTTCAGGAGCATCATTAGGTGCAAAAGTAGCAGGAGGACCTGGTGCAATAGTTGGAGCTGTATTAGGTTTAGGTTTGGGTTTATTTCAAGAAGATAAAGCTGATAAAAAAAGAAAAAAACAAATTAAAAAGTACGAAAAAGCTTTAGATGAAAGACAACAAAATATTAGTGAAGCTATATTAGATTTAAGAAGTAAAAATGAAAGTATGAAAGAAGCTTATGCTTGGGCAGAAGAATCATCTAAATATCAAAATCAATATGGTGGCAATATAGGTATAATGAAAGATGGAGGTAGAATGAAAAATCCTTATGATCCTAAAAGTTATGGTAACGGTGGAGTTTTAGAATTCTTTAGAGGGTTAGGCAGGGCTATTGTATCAATACCCTCACAAGCTGGAAACATTCTTGATACATTTACTTCTTTTGTAACAAAATATGATGATGACTATTACCAAGATAGAGGCGTGGTAGATGAGAAAGGTAATAAAGTATATACAATAAATCCAGACGGCTCACTGAATCTTCAAACAGGTCAAAAAGGAACAATAGATCTTTTAGGCAGAAGTGTATCTGAAGAGGGTAGTGGTATTCAAGTAACAAAACCTGGAAGTATAAAAGCAGAGTCAATACAACCAGTTTTACCAACTTTTAATTCAAAAGACGTTTCTAATAGAGTTAAAGAAACAGGTAGAATAAAAACTGGACCATTATTAGATCCATTTTTCAAACAAAGTAAAGGTTATGATTCAGTGGGTACAGAAGATTATAGATGGGATTTAGATAGTCCATTAATTAGAGAAAACGTAGAAGTTTTTCAAAAAGGTGGACAACTTAAAAATATTGTTGCAGAATTTACAGGTAATGAATTAGTTGTAAATGATCAAAATGAAGTAGAAGCTGGTTTAGCTTCAGGTGATTTTAAAAGAGCTGCAGCACCAATAAGAAAGGCTATGGGTGGTAAAATGATTACACCTGGTAAAGAAACGCATAAGTCTAATCCGATGCCTGTAGACAATACAGGAACTATATATTCTAAAAAAGGAGTATTACCATTTAAAGTAAAAAAAGGAGCAGGTATTTATGATCATGCAACAGATCAATTTAAACCTAATATGGATGATAAAGAAATAGCTATGGTTGCAAAGAAAAATATAAATAAGTGGAAAAAAAATAATATGGCATAATGGCAAAACCTGGAAAAAATTTAGTATCAGAAAAAGAAATATTTGATTATTTAATGACTAAGCCAGGCATGACTGAAATCAAAGCTGCTGGTATACTTGCTAATATAGCAAAAGAATCTATGTACTATTCTGATGCAGTACAAATGGGAGATGTAGAAAATCCAGGTATAGGATTATTTCAATATACTTTAAAATCAAGAAAAGATGCTTTTCTAAAAGCAGTTCCAGACTGGGAAACCAATTGGAGAGGACAAATAGATTTTGCTTTTGAAGAAAATGAGTTTAAAACTTATATGGAACAACCATATAATTCTGTTCAAGATTCTACTAGAGGTTTTATGAAAACTTTTGAAAAACCAAAAGATCAATCAGAAGAAGAGGTACAAGACAGAGTAGATAGATTATATAAATCAAAAAATATACAAGACGATTTAAAAAACTTACCTAAAGGTAATTTAGAAAAACAAATTCAAGAAGGTATACAAAGTGAAAAAGAAGAGGCAGAAAAATTTGGTTATAAATTACAAGATTGGCAAGCCTTAAATAATGAACAAAGAAATCAAATTAGAAAACAATTTAATTTAATTAACCCAAAACCAAAAAAAAGAGATGGAACAACTAATAGCCCATTTTTAATGGTTCCAGATAGTGAAGCTGAAGAAGGTAAATTTTATGAAAACGACAAAGGTTTAATATATATATTTAAAGATGGACAATATCAATTAGAGGGCGAGTATAAAGGGCCTGAAGAAACACCAAGAATAGAAGGAGAAAAAGAAGATGTAATAGTTTTAGATCCAAGCGGACAAGAAAGAATTATTACACAAGAAAAAACAAAACCAGGAGTTCGTGTTGAAAGTATAGATGCAACACCAACTGTTGAAAGCCCGCTTGAAAATTTAAGTCAGCCTTTAAATTTAAATCAAACACAAAATACTGAAAATGAAACGACACAGCAGCTTACTGAAAATTCAACTGAAGAGCAAAATCAAGAAAAACCATCTTTGAATTTATCTGGCCAGTTAGGTGATGTGCTAAAAGCGGCTAGTAATACTTTAGATAGTATTGGTGGTCCTTCTACCATAATATCATATATACTTGGTAAAAAAGGATTAACTGATGCTATGAAAGAAATAACTCCACAAAAAAGAGCAGAGTTATCACCCCTATTTTATCAACACCTAAGACAATCTAGAGAGCTGGCAAAAAAAGGTTTTCATCCAGCAGAAGAAAGAGCAATACAGAAAGAAATAGATAATGCTTATAGAATTGGATTAGATAACGCTGTTAGAGGCACTGGTGGAGATAGAGCTAAATTTTTAGCACAAAGTGGTATTCTTGATTCTAAAAGATCATCTGCTTTATTAGAGGTAGCAGCAAAAGACGCAGAACTTAGAAGACAAAATCAAGACTCTTATGCAGACTTAATGATGTTTAAAGAAAATTATGATCAACAAAGATCAGAGCAAGAAAGAACAGAAGATATGCAAATGCAATTGGCTAATAAACAAGCAGCCACACAATTTACATCGCAAGCTTTATCTAATGTTTTATCTGGTGTGTCTGGAAACTCTTCTATTATGAGACAAATTATGAATAATTATTTATCAGGTTCACCACAAAATAATCTTGGATTAGTTAATCAATTTGAAAAGAAAAAATAATGAGTTTAGATTTTGGATATTATAGTTCACTTTTAGGTCCATTGCAAACTGCAAATCAATTGCAGAACACAAGAATGCAACAAGAGATGCAGGCTATGCAGCTTTTGCAAAATGTACAAAGACAAAAATTAGCTGAGACAAAAGAAAGAAATGCAGTTCAACAATTTATAAATCAAGCTCAAACTACAGCTGATGATGTTTTATTTGTAAAACAACAAGTAGGTGACGAAAATAGGTCAGTAAATTTTAGAAGACAAAAAGATGTAGATGATTTTTATGATTGGCATGCTTCACAATCTGGTTGGAATGAAATACAAGATGTTATAAGAAAATATGGATCAGTTTCTAATGCTAGAGCATACGGAAATTTAGATTACTATATGCAAGAATATAAAAGTAATTTACAAGGAAATCCTGTTTCTCAAAGGGTTAATAAAGTTAGACCTGATTTAGAAAGATATATTCTAAGCTCACAAGATCCAGAAGATGCTCAATTTGTAACAAAAGGTGTACATAAAAGATTTAACTCATGGTTAAATGGAGAATCAGATGACTTTTATTATGCTGGACAAAGAACAGATTACTTACCTAATGATCAAGAAGAGTTAGATAGAATATATCAACATAAAACTTATGGAACTAATATTACTTTAGAAGATATTATTTCAGTAAATAGAGGTGCTATAATTAAAGATATAATGAACGATAAGGGTATACCTCTTAGTGAGTATAGTAACTTTGCTAACACAATAGGGGAAGAAGAAATGAAACAATTTATTATTGATGAATTAGGTGTAGATGATTCTATTACAGGAGGAACAGCAATAGGTGGTAAACAATACTTTAGTAAAAACGCTATAAATACAACATTTGCAAATGAAATAAAGTCTAGCTTAGATGCTATAAATCAAGCTGGAATTAATGACTTAAATTCATTTATTGATTTAACAACACAAGGTGTTGTAATAGACGGTAAGCGTGTTACAGACATAAATACATTATTTCAAAAGTATAGTGGTGGAGCTATATATGATAATTTAGATAGAATTTTGGGAGTATCTCCTGGTGATAAAACTGAAAAAATCGGAGAGTTTAATCCTTTTGTACTTAATAGACAACTTATAGCTAGCGATAGAGTTTTAACTAATACTAATAAAGAGACGGCTGTAATGGAAGCTTTATATGGAAGTTACCAAGATGGAACGCCTAAATATAATGCTGCAAATAGAATGGTATATGGTGTATCTATGTTAGGTAAATATGATGATAGCGGTCAGTTAATAAAAGAACAAGACATAACAAAATCTCCAGGAAAAGCTGGATCAGAATATTTAGATTGGTTAGCAGAAGATAGGGTTCTAGATTTACAATTAAATGGTTTTCATATTGGATTAAGAATATCAGGAAAAGATGCTAACGGTGAATTAAATTCATTTTTGTTGAAACAAACAGATAATCCAGAAGACTTACAAAAAATTAAAAATACACTTTCAGGAGATACACAAATAGAGCATGTATTAATGGCTGAATTTAGAGATGATGATGTAGGTCCAGATGATTTTTATTATGATGTAGTAGATTTAGGAGACAGTTCATTTAGAATGGCATTAAATGAAAAAATAGATCCTACAGATTTAAACAATGTAAAAACACAAGCCCTAGATTATGAAATGCAACAAAAAAGAACTATGTTAGATGTTGAAAGAAAAATGCAAGTAAAAAATAAAGTAGCTGCGGCATTTGGAGCTGCTTCAGTTAGCGAAATGGATAACTATATTAATACATTTGACTCTCAACTAACCATGGGATTAACAATGGCTAATGTACCAAGCGGTAAAATAAGCAGCGCTTTACCATTAGTATTTACCGATTTATATACAAATGCTATGCAAGAAAGAGAATATCCTTTTCAAATGCAAAATGGACAACAAGTTCAAAATAGTGCAGAGTATATGGCCGTTAGTGCAAAACTCTTAAAAGAAAGTTTTTATAAAGATGGTGCTAATGGTATGGTAGAAGCTATTAAAAAAGGACCAACTGCGTATGATGAATGGAGTAAAAAGAATTTGACAAAAAAAGAATATAACTCATCTAAAAAAATTAGAAAAGATATTATTAAATATTTTAATTCATAATGTCAGAAAAATTAGATTTTACAAAAAGTTTAGATTTTTTAGTTCAAGGATTGCAAGAAACACCGCAATCACCTGAACAAGATGTAAAACAGAACTATGATGATCAACTTATAGTTAAAGATAATGTATCTTTTTTTGATAGCTTAGGTAAGCCTGAACCACAAAGAGATATTAGTAGAGAAAGAATTATAGAAGGTATAGCATCACAGCAAAGAATAACAGATGAGTTTGCAGGATTAGCCGCTGCAAGTGCTACTCCTGCTCCAGAACAACTTGTACAAGATCCAAGATCGTTTTTAGGAACAGATATAGAAAAAACAACTAGAGGTTTTGCTGCTGGATGGGGCGATCTTTTAGTAGGTACAGGTGATACAATTAATTTTTTAAAAGCATGGGTGTCTCCAGGAGAACCCACACCAGATACAAAATTTGGAAATTGGTTAAAAGGAGTTGGAGAACAATATCAAAATGATAATGTATTAGTATTATCAGAAAAATTTGAAGATATGACTTTTTCTGATTTATTTACTAAAGAGTACTTTACTTCAAAATTTTCTAGATTATTACCATATGCTCTTTCATTTATCGTACCTTATGGTATTGGAGCAAAAGTGGCTGTTAGAGGTACTAATGCATTACTTGGAAGATTTGGTAAAACTGCTTTAAAGGGATCAAGAGTTGCAGGAAAGCCAGGCAAGTTTGGTGTTAAAGGAACTGGCTTAACTGGAAAGTTATTATATGATGGTGGCAAAAAAGGTGTAAGCTTAACAAAAGGGGGTAAAGAAGGTCTAGCTTTGTTTGGTGGTGGTATTGGCGCTAACGTAGCGGAAGGAGCATATTTAGCTGGAGAATCATATAATCAAATGATTAATGATGTTGATGAAAATGGTAATCCATTATATACAGCAGATCAAGCAGCTAGCTATGCTAAAAACGTTATAAGTAAAAATCTTGCTTGGGCAGGAGTTGATATTATATCATATGGTATGTTGTTTGGTGGACTAGGTAGAAGTTTTAATATAGTTAAAAACTTAGCAGCATCAAAACCAACCAAAGTAAAATTTGGTCAAGGTATAAAACCATTTACTGTAAGCTTAATAAAAAGAGCAGCGCCATCTTTAGGTGTAGCTGCGGGATATAGTGCTTTTGAAGGAACTACAGAAGGTTTTCAAGAAGTATATCAAGAGTGGGCAAAATATGCTACAGAAGAACAAGCAAAAGGAAATGAATATGATAGTTGGACTGATTGGTTAAAAACAGCTCCTACATCACAAGCTCCAAAAGAAATAAAAGATATATTTTGGACAAGTGTTGGTATGGGCGCTGTATTTGGTGGTGCTAGAGGTTACTATGATGCAGAGGCAGAAAGAACACTACAATTAAATGAAAAAATAGATCAACTAAATAAAAACATAGATACTTGGACACAAAAATATCAAGATGGAACAGATATAGCTAAAGAACAAGATAATATTATAGCTTCACAAATTTGGAACTATTCAGGTGATGGTTCAGGTGTTAGGGCAAAAGTTCAAGAGCAAGTTAATAGTGGTAAAATGAATCAAGAAACTGCTGACATATTTTTTGAAGCTATTACTAATATAGAAAAGATGTATGAAAAACACAGCGTAAATACAGGTTTAACTGAAGCTGGAGCAAAACAAGCATTTTTTTATGAAGTTGAACTTGCTAGAATAGGTAAAGAAAAGCAACAGATATTAGAAAATCAAAAAGATAGAGAACAGCATTTTAGAGATATATATAAAAATAATGATAGTGAGCTTAAAGAAAATTTAGATTTACTTAACGAAGAAACTAATGAGTTGTTAAATATAAAAAATGAAGAAGAGCAACAGCTAAATAAAGAAATACAAGCTATATATACTAGAACAAAAGACAATAGACGTACTGCAAAAACTACAGGAAAAAAAGATAAAAGATTTAAACAGGAAGGATTATCTCAAGAAGAATTTGAAACCTTTACACAAGAAGGTGAACAGCAAAGAAAAGAAAGAGAAGCTACAGAACAACAAGAAGCAGAGGCAAAAGCTCAACAAGAAAAAGCCGATAGACCTTCCAGAACAGAAAGAGTTGGTCAAGCTATAGGTAGGAGTGTACCTGCAGGAATTGCAGCAGTAGGTAGAGGTATAACTAAAATATCACAAGCAGTACAAAGTATAAGACAAAAAAGAGCAGCTAAAAAAGATCTTAAAGAAACCATACAACAAATTGACAATTTAGATAACATACTTCCAGGAGCTAAAGAAAAATTAAAACAAGCAGTCAGAGATGGTAAGCTTACAAAAGAAAAAGCTTTAAATATAAAAGGTACAGGAAGAAATGGTCAAATCAGAAATAAGGATGTAAATAATACTATTAAAGAACAAGAAAGGGCCGATAAACAACAAGAAGACACGTCTCCTGAAACTCCAGAAGACGTAAAAAAAAAAGACCAAAGAAAGGTAGTTCCTAAAACTAAGGACTATAAAAGGGTAGAATCTGCAGGATCTAGAACCATTCCAAAAGCTAAAATAGAAAAAGGTAGAGGTTTAGTATATTATACTATAGTCAAAGATGATGAAACCATATCTTATGTAGATCAAGCAGGTGTATCAGATAAATTTGTACAAAGCGATGAAGATGTCAATATAGAACTAGAGGTTCGTAAACCACAGGTTGGACAAGATAATGTAGTAGATATAGATGGTGATTTGTTTTATCAGTTTGGTGATCAATTATACGAATCTGAAATAATTGTAAAGATAAATGGTGAACAAGTAGGTAAGGTTGCTCAAAGGGATTTTAAACAAACTCTTAAAAAAAGAGCTAAAAAATCTGATCCAAAAAATATAACTAAAAAAGTAATTGATGAAATAAAAGAAAGAACAAAAAAAATATATGATTCTTTCAAACCATCTACAGCATTACCTACAGAAGAGCCTAACATTGATGAAAACTTTACAAGAAACTTTCATAGAACTAACTTATATGAATACAATTTAGTTAAAAGTATTATTGATAAAAAGTTTCCTGGATATAAAGGATATCTAACATCACAACAACTAATAGATTCGTATGGTCAAAGATCAGTGGCTTTTGCTCTAGGAAGTAGTGTAATTGTAAACATAGATGGCGCTAGACAAAGTGATATAATTCACGAAGCTGGTCATGTTTATTATGGATTAATGAAAGATACGCCTTTAATGAAGCGTATTAGAAAAGTTATATATAAGTCAGGTATATTCAAAACAACTAAATTACTTTATCCTGAGCTTACATTAATGAATATTAATGGGCAAAAAATTACAGTTGGTGAATTTTATAGTCAAGAAAAATCTTCCAATAAAGTTTTGGATAGTAATGTACTTACAGATATTGTAAACAATTTAGCTAGAGCAGAAAGAAAAAATGATAATAACAGAATGAATGAGTTGTTTACAGAACTACGAACACAACTTAAATCATTAGGTCATAAAGAAGTTAGAATAGATTTACAAGAACCTTTAATAGAAGAATCCTTTACTAGAGCTTTAGAAGCATATTCTTATGGTACATCACAAACAGTGATAGAAGGTACAAAAGCACAAGAACAGTTAAGACAAGATTTAATTGAATTTTATAAAGACATAAAAAATCTTACAACAGAAAAGGAAGCGCTAGAGCTATTAAATCTTTCTGTTGACAATATAGGAGATCTAGATTTAGAGGCTGCTATTAAACATGTTTTATTAGATTTTGGTTCAGATAGAAATACAATACCTACAGTAAGCAATCCAGCTAGGGCGTCTATGAAAAAAGCTTCTAATTCAAGACTAAAAAAAGTTTCTGGATATTCAGTTGTTCATGCATCAATAGGTGACTATATAGGCAGAAACTTAACTGAAGATGAAATAGTAAGAAATGTAATGAATGATTTGAAAAAAGATCATAGATTGTCTGATGATGAATTATTTAAAATTAGAGATTATGTAAGGGCTATAGTAATTCAAACAACAAAAAGAAATCAACTTAAAATTGCAGATCAAAGATTAGATAAAGCTATTAACCAAATAGGTTTAAGTACAGAAACTATAGAAGATGTTTCAGAAGATTCAGAAAATCAAAATGATTTAAATGCTAGAGAAGAAAAAGATATTGCTTTACCCACTACACTATCTGCATTTACTAGAAAAATAGTAGCATTATTCAACTATAAAAATCCTGCAATACCAATGGATAGAAAAAATTTATTGCATGAGCTTTTAACTATTTCTAAATCTACTAAGAATGAACCTTTTGATTTTGTAATGCTATTAAGAAAAAGCACTAATCATGAAATAAAATCTATGTTAACTGTTTTAGATAGTGTTTATCAAAATTCTGATGTAACTAATGCAAAAATTATTGAATTAAAATCACCATTAGATGGGTTACAGATAGAAACTTTAATGAACAATACTTTAATTATAGATAAAGAAGGTAAAAGAACTTGGAAAAAATATACAGCTACTAGTAGTTCTGTAGAAGATAATGCTTTAAAATCTATATTAGACATATTACAAAAGGACAGAACAAGCAAGCATGATAAGATTGCAAAGATATATACAAATTTATTTAAAGTAGATCCTAAGGATAAAGTTGCAAGAAGAGAAGCGGCAGAAGAAATATTAGGTGTTTTATTAGACGATAGCCCAAAAGGATTATTAATTGATAAACAGGCCTTACTTAACAACCCTATACTATTTGATGATAAGCAACAATATTTAGAAGACATATTTTTTAATTTTAAAGAAATAGGTTTTACAACAAAGTCTGGCTCAAGAAGAAAAACTATAAAGCTTGATAATGATAAAACATGGGTTGTATATAAAGGTAAAAATGAATTTGAACCAACTACAGATAAATTTAAACCTACTGGATTTTTTAAATATCAAGTTGGTAAAGATCTTAAAGGGCAAAAAGAAATAAGACAAATATTAACACAAGGGCTTGTATTGTCAAGATCAAAAAACTTTTTATCAATTGTTGATAATGTAGAAAAACAAGGCGTAAGTATATTTAACAAACAAAATAGCTTACATAATAAATCTATGAGATTAGCCGAGTTAGTTAGTAAAGACTATAATTTTGATTCATCTAATATACTAAGTCCAGAAAATAATATATATACAGAAATATTACGTAATAAATTACAAAAAGGTTTATTATTAAATGAAGAGGGTAATATATTACAAAACCCATTTGGTATAGAAATAAACTCTGGATTAATGAGATATTTTATATCATCCAAAGAAGGTGTAGAATTTGAAGATATGTCATTAACATTAAATGCTTTAACTTCAACAGAATTAACTGCTAGTGATTTTTTTAATTTTATAGGAATATATAATCAAAAGAAAAACACAGAAGGTTTTACATATAGTCAGCCTATAGCTGTATTTTCAGATAAAAGCAGAAGGTATTATGTACAAAGTTTTGCTGCTCATAATACTAATATGAAAAATATTATATTAACTAAACTTAAAAATAATCCTGCTATAAATGCTAAATATACAAAAGGTCAAGATATATTTCCGTACACAATTGTAGAAAAAGATGGTAATTTATCTATTAAAGAAATGCCTGAATTAGTAAAACAATTTAGCGATTATATTAAAAATAATCTAGAACTATATGAAGGTAACACGCAATACAATGCAATAAAAAATAAAAGAGAAGCCTATGATGCATTCTTAACATCATATCTAGCTAATAAGTTTATGGCTCAACAAGTTTTTATACATGATCATAGACAATCACAAAGCGAGACAGATTATATAAAAAGAGCTGCGGGTGCTATTGCAAGTCATACAGAGTTTGATAAAAATGTTGGAGTAGAGCCTGTAATATTTAAAGACTTATATGTAGATGATAATTTAAATATAACCACTGAAGAAGAAAATAACTATATAGAAAATGATGCTATGGGTTATATGTTGCCAGAACAAATAGAGGCTGTAGCCTCCAAGTATGGAGATATACAAAAAGTAGGTAGTGTTTTAAAATTTGTATATTATCATACAGATATAAAATCTGGAGAAACAGTATATTTAAAATATGCTGTGCATCCATTAACACCTAAAATGGAACAAGCAAGTCCTGAGTTGAAAAAAATTGCAGATGTTTTAAGAGAAAGACATAGAATGATATCTGAAAATACCATAGAAGATTTTAAAGGAGATAATATATTTAAACATGGTAATTTAGTTATGGCCGTTTCAGAGTCTTCTACTAAAGTATTTAAAGATGGTGTTTCTGGACCACAAGGATCTAAGTATGTTTATGATGTAAATGAAGATATAGATACAATAAATAGATTACAGAATGAATTATATATGCAAGATGGATATACACCATTATCAGGTGAAGGATTAGGTATACAATTAGAATTAGATAAACAATCTAACGAAAGATTTTTTCCGTCACAGTTATTCTATCATTTAGTTACTAATATAGGTGTTGATGAACAAGCCTTAGTAAATGAAATGCTACAGCTTAGAAAAGAAGTAATGGAAGCTAATAATATAGAAAGAAATAAAGCTTTAATTAAAGATGAGGGTGCAACACAAGATGATGTGATAAAAGAAAGAGATTCATTCAAAACTTCAATGAGTCCAGAGGTTTTTGGTATACTAGTAGACTCTATGTTTGGTTTTACTGATCCTAGATATCCATATTTAAATTCTATATACAATTCTATAGCTGGTGGGCGTATAGCGCACAAGGGTACTAAAATGTATACTAAAGGATCTATAGCATATCAAAGTTCTAGTTTAGGCTTAGGATTACAATCTTACAAAACTCCTGATGATTACTTTGATGATAATGGTAATTTTATCGCAGATAAGTTTACTAATGAACAGAATAAAAGTGATTTTGAATCTGCTATATTAGATTTAAGAGAAGAGAATCCAAATATAATTGTATCAGAAGCATGGGTTCCTGAATATCTTAAAGCTCAAGGAGTAAATATAGGAGATATATTTATAGGCACAAGAATACCAGCACATGGTAAAGTAAGTAGCGCTGTATTTATTGTTAAAGAGTTTCACGATAGATTGGCTAACACTCCATCTTCTAATATATCTATACCTGCAAAAGTAAGTTCATATTGGGGTGCAGATTTAGATGGAGATTCTGTGCATATGAATTTTAAATGGACAGATATTGAAACTAAAGTTAAAAATAAAAGCTGGAGATTAAAGACTAATGATTTTTTTGATAAGTATATACAACTAGTAAGTAAAGCAGAAAAGAAAAATGAATTACAATCTAATATAGACTTTGACGAAGTGTCTAAAAAATCTATTGAAAGTGTAGAAAAAAATACAGAGCTATCAAAAATTGATATACCTACACAATTATTACCACAGGGTGATGCTAAAATGTTTGAAGAGAATGTTCCTTCTAAACGTCTAGTAGGTATTGTTGCGGCGTTACAAAGAGTATATAATGTATTTTCTAATAACAATGAACAACTACCTTTTAATATATCATTTACAAACTTACAAGGAGAGACTAGAGAAGTTACTCAATTTTTTGATGATACTACATTAGAAAACAATACAGGTAATTGGTATGGTGTGGCACAGTTATTAAATATAGTATTAGATAATGCTAAATATCAATATGCAGAAAAACTTGGATTAAACTACCAAAGTATATTTCCATATGTAACACTTAGAAGATTAGGGTATAGTCTTGAAGATATATCTTTAATATTTAATAGCCCTATTGTAAAAAAATACATGGCTTTTAAAAAAGGTCAAAGCAAAAGTTATGTTTCAAGAAACAGTGATATAGAAAAAATGTTTGGTAAAGAATATGATATGTCATTTAATTCTTTAATAACTTTTTTGCAAAATGAAAAATTAGGTAAAAACTTATCTAGCAAAACAAACTGGACAAAACTATCTAATAGACTAAAAGATGGTGTTAATATAAATATACAAGATTTATTAAATAATGATAGATCTGCTAACATAGATGTTGTATTAATGTTGTATGGTTTACAGCAGTTTAATAATGATGTAGTTAGACCTTTTGGTAAAGCATTTACGGTGCATCAAAGTATAGAAAAAAATCCATTAGAGTTAAAAATTATAAGAGATCAAATAGAAGAAATAATTAATAATGAAATTATAATAAATCCAGAGACTGTAAACATTAAAACAAGAAAAACAAAAGTTGGATTAAATATACCATATACATTAGGAGATAGTAAAAGTAATCCTATAGTAAGTCATGCTATGAATTTGTTTGATAGTTTTTTAAATAGAGCAAGCGTAACAGATATAAGATATACTCCATATATGCAGAGTTTATTAACAACTGAATCTGCAGTACAGTTTCTAAATGATAATAAAAGAGCGCATTTAAAATCAAGAATAATAAATCAAGTCATCGTTAATAATTTAAAAAAACGTATGACATTATTATATGGCGCTAGAGATCCTAAAACATTAATTCAAGAGCTAGAAGATTTACAACAATTAAAACCTGATAATTTATTCTTAAATAGAATATTAGAAATTGTAGAAAAGAAAGATGGCACTAAAACATTAACATACAATACAGTAGAGATTAATGAACTTACATCATATAAAACTATTAACGATATAAGAAAAAGTTTTGCTAAACTTAGTGATCAAGAAAAGAATTTAATTTTTGAATTAGAAGCAGAGTTTAATGAATTTGGATTTACAGGTTATCCGAAAGCTATATCATTTACACCTTTCTTTGATCAAAAATATATGGAAAGTATTAATAACGAAATAGAAAGAATTATTCAAGAAGATCAAAATAGAGAGTATGATGAAGGTAGCACAGTAGAGTTAGAGTTGGCTGAACAAATGGTGGTTAATCCAAAAGATAAATATTCAGTATTAGAAGAAATACAAAAGAGTTCAGAAAACGATAGATTTATAGTTATAGAAGAAGATGCTTTTAAAGGACCAAAAAGAAAGGCAAAAAAATATGTAGGCCCTAACACATCATTCAATAAAGATTATTTAGGCGATATGGACAAAGAGTTTACTTTTAATCAGTGGCTAGCTGATAAAGGTATAAGAAGTGAAGTAATTGATAAAAAATCAAGAACGTATCAAATACTTAAAACTAGATATTCTACATATCTTAATGATTTTAATATAGTAAAAAAGTTTGAAAACACTTTATCAAGAAAACCTTTAAGTTCGTATACTATTAAAGACTTAGTAGATCTAGCTAATCAGTTTAGAAAAATGGATAATACAGCTACAAAAGGTATGTCATATTTAATAGAAAAATCTATAGGACAAAAAATGTTTGAAAAACAAAGTAAGTTTTTACAAGAGTCTGCAAAAAAACAAAACTTTAAATATGTAATACCAGGAGAAGATGGTGCGCAACAAAAAGATATATCTAATTTTAGAACTTGGTTAGGTGCAAATAATATGACTAGTGATAGACCAGAGCTACAAGAATTAATTAATCAAGCAGAAATAGAATATACAAACTATATAAATCGTTTTAATGTTTATAGAAAAAGAATAAAAGAAAAAAATGATGCATTAGTTAAATCTAAAAATAAGGGACTAACAGTGTTAGAAAGGCTGTCAGCATCACTACGACCATCCGAAAAATATAGAATGATATATGGAAATATTATAGTAGAAGAAGATGGTAAAATAAGATTATTATCTAAACAAGAATATGCTACAAAAAGAAATAATTTAACAAAAGAAGAAAGAGATTATTATTTAGAATATAGAGCAATTACTAAAATTATGTTTGACGCTCAAAGAGATAGTGGTATGAAGTCTTTAGAAACATATGTGCCTGGTATGCAAATGGGTGTATTAGAATCATATGATAAAAGTGGTTTGTTTGGATTATATAATATGATTATTAATTCTTCTGATTATGATAGAGTAAAAGTAAAGGGTATAGATTTAGATGGTAAAGAAAAATTAAAAACTTTTTATGAGTGGAAAAATGAAGTTTATAAAGGCAGGACAGTAGCTATTAGTTTAACTACTGGTAGAAAAATAAATGAGTTAGAAAAACTAAGAAGAAAAGCTAAGAAGTTTAAAAAAATAGGAAGAAACGAAGATGGTAGTTTAATACAATTATCAGATGTAGAATATGATACTTTGATAAATCATGGTGCTATTTTAAAAAGATTTATGGATGAAAAACCTGAAGGCACTACAGATTTAGATTTAGAAATTATACAGGAGTATGAAAGAAGAAAAGGCATAAAGTCTGAACTAACTACTTTAGATATTAATACAGCTTTATTAGAATTTGTTCGTGGATCTTTATTTAGTAATGGTGATAAAAAGTATGATGGCACTGAAGCTGATTTACAAAGATTTGGTGGTATGAATAATTTATCTATACTAACAGATGCGGCAATAGCATTCAATAAAAATTTAGATAATGTTAATGCAGTAAAATATTTAACAGGTTGGTGGAAAGAAGGATTTTTAGGAAGAGGTAAACAACAAAGCTTTGTAGGTAAGACAGGAGATAAAGTAATAGATGGTTTTGTCAAACTTACTTCTCTTAGATTATTAGGCTTTGATATTTCTATTGGTGCTGGTAATTTATTAGCAGGTAAATATCAAGAGTTAAGAAAAAGAGGTGGAAGTCAGTTTGTAAAAGGTGAAATTAGATATTTTAAAGATCGTGGCAAGGCGTTAGATATATTAAAAAGATATAGAGTAGTTCAGCATAGTTTTGATGATTTTGTTCATTTATCTGAAAGAAAAGGTTTATGGGGTAAAATAGAAAAGGCTTCATTTATTTTTATGGATAAAACAGAACACTATATACAAGGGGCTAGTTTCTTGGGTTTTTTAACAGATGCTGAATATAACACTGGTATTATAGATGAACAAAGGGTTAGATATATTAATAATAAAATAGCTACATTACATGGTGAAGGATATACAGCTTTAGATGCAAGTTTATTATCTATGTATTCTTTTGGTAGAGCTATTTTACAATTTAAAAAATGGTTTATTACATTAATTAATGACAGATTTGGTGGTGAAGAAATAAATAGATTTGGTGAAGTAAACATAGGTAGCTATCAAGCTTCAACTAGATTTGCAGCTCAGTTTGTTAGAAGATACTTTAGAGGGGAAATTTCTATGAATCAATTTTATGATGAGTTTAAATCTTTATCTCCTGCTAAACAAGAAGAAATAAAAGCACATTTAAGAGGCTTGGGTATAGCAACAGTTATTATAGCTTTAATATCAATGCTAGATGATGAGGATGAGCCAGATACAGTAACATTAAAGTATCTTAAAAAACTTGAAAAAGATATATTTGTTACAACAGATAGTGGACGTTTTGTTAATTATACTATTATACCTTCTAGTATAGGCACTGCTAAAAAAGCAGTTAAGTATGTTGGTGAGGTGACGTCTCTAGAAAAAGAATAAATTTATTAACTTTGTAAAAAAAAATTATGGCAAATATAGATGATTTATATAATAAAAGCTTTGGTCAATTAGGATCAGTTTTTACATCTGGTAGTTCTGGAGTAATAACACCACCTTTAAATAAAGTATTTGTAGCTATACTTATATTAGATCAAAATACTACTTTTGATACACATGGTGGTTTAGTAGCAGATACAAATAAGGGCGATATGCAGTACGTTACTACAGAAGGTACATCTGGTGCTGATATATATTCAGGAGGTGCAAATGGAGGATCACATTCAATAGCAGTGGGTTCTGAAACATTAGAGTCTGGCGGTGGAGGTCAAGAGCTTACAAACGCACAAACATTTCCTTTAGGAACAACAATAGTTGGAAGATACAAAAGAATAGCAATAAACACGGGTGCAGTTATAGCGTATATTGGTGACTGATGTTAGGTGTAGCTAGTTCATTAAGTTTAGCAAATAGTAAAAAAAGATTTGCAACCACTACAAAAAGAGTTTTAGAACTTGATGGAACTGGTGATTATGTGGACGCTTCTACATTAGCATCTTTAATAGGATTTCAACAAGGCTCTGTTAGTGTTTGGGTAAAGATAAACACAAGTAATGGTAATGAAGCATTTTTTAGCGCATGTAAAGATACTGATGGAAATAATAAAATAGAATTACAATATATAACAGCTGATGAACGTTTTAGAGCTATATACAAATCGGAAGGAACAACAGTCAGTACTGTTTTAGATAGACCAAAAGACGCAGTAGAATCTGATGATTTTAATCATTTAGCCATGGTATACAATACTGCAACACCTCAATTATCTTTATTTTTTAATGGAACTAGAATTGATCCAGCTACACTAAGTGCCATAACAATAATAGATGAAGAGGTAGTAGGCACATTTAATAGGCTTCAATTTGGAAGAGCAGCTAATGGAACAGGTGCTTCATCTCATCATGGAAAGCTTGGTGATATGGCTATTTATAATACAGCTCTTACAGATGATCAAATGACAGAAATATATAATGGTGGAAAAACTTTTAATCATAATGACGGATCTGCAAGTGGTAATTTATTAGCATGGTATAAATTTGGAACAGGTATAGTAGATGGTATACAAGATTCAACATCTGTTATTTTTAATTTAAAAAATACAGCTTTAGGATCAGAGTTAGTAGAAAACTCTGATTTAAGTTCACACGGAACTTCTTCAGATAGTGCAAGATTAGGATCTAATTTTAGTATTAATGATTGGACAATAGAAAAAAATAGTGGAGATTCTGGTGTTAGAACATTTACAGCTTTAGATGGGGGTGGTGTAAGGTGTACTATCAACACACAATGCACATCAAGTTTTCATCAAAGAATATATCATACTGTAAGTAGTGACTTAACTATTGGTGATTTTTATGTATTTAGAGCTGTTGTACTTACATCAGATGGTAGCAATGTAAGATGTGCTGTGCAAAAATTAACTTCTGCCGTTGATACTACAAATACAACTCATGGAGCTACTACTAGTACAGTAGCTAATGTGCCTACAATAGTTGAAAATGTATTTAAATGTATAGACAACACAGATCAAAGAATACATATATTTCCTTTAACTACATTAAGCGTAGGTGGATTTTATGAAGTTCATTCTGCAAGTTTAAAAAAATATACTGGTGGTGCAGCGTTTGCAGTTGCTGATGCTAGTTTAGTTTCAACAAGTTTAAGATAATGTATAATAATTATACATATGTAATAGTAGAGTCATCAGACATTGATAGTTTGAATTTTGGAGTTGATGAAAATGGAAACAGATATTTATTAAATTTAAGTAAAGATTTTTTAAGATATAATGTATCTAAAAATAAAGCAATTGTTAAATATCAGGGTAATGATCCTATATGGAAAGATGAAAATGAAAATGATGTAGATTTTTTTAGTGGAAAAACAAAATACAATCATGAAGAAATACTTAATGTATTAAGAAGTTCTGAATGGTTACAAATGGATGAATAAGTTTATATACATATTACTATTATTTAGTCTTAGCACTAATGCCCAAATAAATAAATATTTAAAATTTTCTACATTTTATGTTGCCGCTAACGGTGGAACTTCTATATCAGATGTAGATGTTTATTCTATTCAGAATGGATTACAAACAAATACTGTAAAAACTCCTTTTGATTACAATTTAAGCTTAGGTATTAGAAAAATAGCTAGGTTTGGATATGAAAATAAAGCACAAACATTTTACGATGGAACTGAGACATCATGGTCAGACGCTGCTACTTTAGGTAAAGTTAGCGGGCTAGAATTTTTATTTGAGTTTAATAAAAAAAGACAAGAAGGAGATGACTATTTAGATCAGCATTATTTTATTAGATATGTTGATAATAGCTGGTTAACTAAAATAGAATATTTACAAGATGGTTTTGCAGACATAAAATACTACGAAGCATCTCAAAGATATAGACATAAATATAATAATAATTTATCTTTCAACATAGGTGCTGTACAGCGTATAGCAGAGCCTTATGGTTATGATCCTTTAGAAGAATGGGTTTTGGATAATGGAGATATTCATTATACATATTTAGCTATACAAGAGGGTTATAATATAGATGTATTTAATAATGAATATAAAGATCCTGATGGTAATATAGTAGCAACATCCTCTGATGTTTGGAAAGAAGTAATTATACCTACTGTATTAAGAGATTATGTAGAGAAAAAGAGAAATGAATTATCTGCTAAATGGAATCACTCATTGGTATTAGGTTTTGATTATTACTATTACACGAAAATGTATTGGTTGCATGCATGGGCAAATATTTTA
>TARA_R100000388_G_scaffold23750_1_pt1 | contig 33755 bp, 26 predicted proteins | sample TARA_R100000388 | Tara Oceans TARA_R100000388 (sample SAMEA2620360) | marine metagenome | biome: marine biome (ENVO:00000447); feature: surface water layer (ENVO:00002042); material: "saline water (ENVO:00002010), including plankton (ENVO:xxxxxxxx)" | depth 5 m | reverse complement strand
TTCAAAAATTCGAAATATTGAGAATCAGCGGCCACATGATATTGTAAAGTGTGTAACCTATTGTAATAAGGTGCAACTTTCAAAAATCCATCAATATTGCTGGTATTAAGATTTTCAGCAACTAAAGAGCCATAATTTTGAAGAATACCGGGAGTCACATTATCGCTAAAAGGGACTAAAACACCGTAATGAACAGCGGTCTTTGTTTGCCAATTTGGCGAGGCATCTAGAGGCCAAATACTAAATCTCGTAAGATAATCAAATGGAGCCGATTGAGTAATGCGATCGTCTTTATCATCCCTCCAAAAGTTGTTTTCGTAATTCGTTCTCTGTCTTACATGAGCCTTGTAAGTATTGACCTCACGAGGAAAAATTGTTTCCCTGTATTTCATGAATTCGAATGTACTTATGGGACTATCATCAGCATCAAGACCACCATTGAGATAAAACTCTTTGATCTTTTCATAATCTTCCTCGGTGACTTGAGATAGATTGTAGTATTTATTGATTCCATCGTTGACAAAGTAGCCCATCTCATTAGCATAAGACGACTTCAATAATATTCTTTCAATGTTATCAATTGATAAGTCTTCTTTATTTTGGACCCTTTCATTGTCAATCCCAACACCAAAAAGAAATTGCAGTGGGAAATATTTTGATGAAATTGGAACTTCGTCAAATCTCTGAATATCACCATAACGAGAATTGATATATTCTATTTGATTCTCTCCAAAGTTTCGGACGACTTCACGAGAAGGAGTTTCGACAAATGAGAATATATTGTTTGCGACCTGATAACGAGTCAAAGGATTCTCTGATGTTCGAATTTGCTTAAAAATTGGATGTCCATATGGACCATTGCGATGAGCATTTAGGGCTGCTAAATAATCACCATTGTTCGTCAAAGAAAAATGCGGATTGTAATAAGAAGACACATCCGCAGTTAGCGGATATCCAATATAATTTGCCGAACTTGTAATAGCATCTTGTATTAAGGTATTCAAACCAACAAAATCTACAAATAAACTCATATTAACTTCCTAATATCTCTGATCCAGTGGGAAAATTGACAGCAGAATCAAAGCCGTTTCTTCTCCACGATACATTGGCGGATGCACTTAAAACACCATTGGGTGGCCAATAGCCAAAAACTAATTGATTTCCACTTCTAACAGACAATTCCTCTCCAAGCGATGCGGTGACCCATGAATAGCCATAGTCTTGCGAAGGAATGGGTCGAGATACATTAAAATTGTCAAAACTATCAGTAATAATTAGTGATCCAGTCTCGACAATTACCCTTGTATTTCTGTTAATTTTTTGGAAAGAAGCCTCAGTATTATAATTGTCAGTTACAACAGAACCATGCAGTGAGTCAATTCCAAATCTACCAGAATGTCTTGCAAGAAGGGTTCTCAAACCTTCTCTTCTACCTGCGGGACTATCAACCCTTATGGTTCCAGCCTCGCCTGAGCCAGAGCTTAAAACCGAAAGATTACGGAAAGGCAATGCATTATAGGCAGAGTATTCTTTTGAGGGAACATCAAGATAAACCTCGGACATTGTCTCGAAGCCACCGGGTGCAGAGAAACGAGTTGCAATAACAGTCTTTCCTCGAGAATCAGCATCAAACTTTTGTTGTTCTCTTATTTGTCGAGGTATGCGGTTTGTGTTGTTAAAGTTCATAACAACATTGCCGCCTCCATCTCCACCAGAGAATCCTGTGATAAAATTGCTTCCGGTTGAGAAAGAAGAAGTTAATTGAGCGTTTCCTCTTGGACCATTGTTGTTGTTGGTAATCAGTAGACGGTCTCCATCGATTACAATAGAAACATTATAAAGAGATTCAAGCTTGTCTTTGGTGCTAATTCTTGTAGACGCTACACTTGAACGACGTCGTATATTATTACCAAGACCTCGGATGTCGTATGTCGAGACAACCACCGGAGTTATTGTATCATCGCTAAAACTGATTGTATCGCCCAAGGTCACATTGTCAGCAATTGTTAATACCGCAGTAGCATTAGCTTCCACAGATGTACCAATCAAAGATGCTTCTTGAGTCGTTGTCGGAAGCCCATCGAAAAATGGATTTAAAACATCGTCAACTGCATCAGCTGTTCTTCTCCAGCTTAAATTATTTTGTTTACGACCAAATGTCTGTAGGACCTCATAATTCTCAACAAAGTTTCCATGAACCGCAGATCCAGTCGTAGTGCGAATATTTCTAATATTTACGGGTCGCTTTGTTCTTTCATCACGATAGCGAACTGCATATTTTCTGTGGTAATCAGGATAGGGACCACCATAGTCTGGACCGACAAAACCCATAGCTCCGTCGCCGGAACCACTTGGGTCAGGACATTCTCTCAGTAAGAGTCTCCATGCTTCGGGACGAGAATATTGATCATCAAGATTGTTTAAAGTAGGACCACTTCCGGATGTCACCAAAGATGTGTCGAATTTATTCAAATCAACATGGCGAGACTGGTGTCCTCCAACCCAAGCATTTGTAAAGGGTGACTGCATACCGATATCATTTGTAGGAGAGAAGGTGTCTGAGTGTAAATTTGTGATAATTGATCCGGTTTTAAACTTTTCGACAACTTGTTTGTTATAGCCAGATGTTACTGTACCGGAAACAACATTTGATGGCCAATAAAGTGAAGACTTGACCTTATATTCATAATCTAAGCCCGTTCTTGAAGAAACAGCACCAGATGGATCAGAAGTTTGAGCAAATCGACCAAGAACAGCAGAAAATCTCCACTTTCTTTTTTCATTTGGTTCTTCTTCATCTATACAATCGATGAATGCATCAGTGCCTTGTCCTTCTCCAACACCCACAACCATAACATTCTGTGGTATACCTTTGGGAAACTGTTGTGATACAGGGCCATGAATATGAGTTGCACTGTAAACAAAGTCACGATCTTTGCCTTCGTTGTAATTAATGCCGCCGTGAATTGAATTATTGAAGCTGATGCTTTCTTTGTATGGCTTGCTTAATCTGTTGATTGCAAAAGTTGATCCCTGATACGATGTCCCATCTGTTTTATAGAGGGTTGGTGCAGGTGCAGAATTTCTATTATTGATAACTTGTCGTATGGTCTCACGATCAGAGATATCTAATCTCTCTTTTCGTTCTTTATTCCACAGGCAATTTTGGTTTTCAATATCACGTCCGCCAGCAAAACCAGAAACTGTATTACTGATGGAGCTAAAGGTTTCACTTATAGAGAAATTACCATTATGACGCTGAAAAGATAAATTATTTGTAATCTCTAAATTATTTCCATTAACTGTTATAGAAACATTAAAATCAGATTCTAATTTTACTTTTGTTAATGTCAATGCTCCTGAAATTCGTATTTCGGTGCTTGGATCGACAATTGTATTAACATATGTGTAAGTCTTGGGATCTGATACCCCGTCTCCAAAAGTCAATGTATCACCGAGTGTTGGGTTCACAGCAATTGTAATTACTGCTGTTGGTTGTGTACCGCCTAAAGGAGCATGACCGAACTTCCAATTGTAATCAAGTTCAGCAACACCCCGAACTGCTCCTTCGGTTGAAGAAAGTCGCTCTGTTAAAGGGAATTTGTTTTGATATTTATTTCTTTCAAGAATATGACTCTCGACCATATTTGCGATCGAGTCCGAATGGCGAACAGAAGCAGGATAAAGTTGAACCATCATTTCCGAAATTGCGGAATCAATCCACTTGTAGTATTCGGTGAAGCGATCAAAGTCCATGTCGGATTCAACTTTTTCAAAAAACAATTGTCGCATCTTATCTAAATGCTTGTAGCGATGGCGATATCGATCAACTGCTTGGCCTATAAGATTATTGAACTCGATGGCAGAGGCGAACATTGAAAGCATCTCTTCCGAGATAACTTGATACATCGATTTTTCAAGAGAGTAAAAATTATCGCTTACATCATCATCTTTGATAAAGAACTTTTGAAGATTATCTTTAATAAAGATATTATCGGAGGTAACAGAAATCTCAGGTAATTCTTTCTTGCTCGCATAAACTAATTCTTTGTCAAGAAACGAAGTGGCAGAAGACCCAAATCCAATTGATGTGGCCTCATGCTCTCGACGAATAATGTTATCGATCCAGCCGTAGATTGTATCGAGAGATCCAGAAGATATATCCACAACGGAGAATGAGCCTCCGGCAGAGGACGAAGTTACAAGATCAAAGTCCCAATTGAGAGCAAGAGTATCCGCTCGTGGAATTGGAACATTTGTTAAATCAGTTGCAAAAAGGGTTCCATTTCTTGTTGAATTGTCAACACCCAGATTGGTAATATCTTTCGAATGTCCTTTAAGATCTGTGTCTGTGAGATAATCCATCCAGAAACGACAAGCACCAACTTGGACATCAGTTTTTTCTAAGACGGAACCAGTAAAGTTTTGTCTATGGGCTCCGACATAAACTCGTTTTGGCTCGGAAAGGTACGAGGAGCCAGAAGTATAGTCAATCGTCGTTGACAAAGAGAATTGATTTTGAACTTCGCCAAACTCATGATTGACACCGTAAAATGAAACTTCATATGTTGGATTTGATGAAGTCAACATTGACCCAATAATCGGGTAAGCAGTTGGCTTTACACGAACAGCCAAAACCCATCGCTCATTGTCATAAATTTCATCATAGTAAGACGAGGTGAGCAATAGGGTTCCATCTTGATTTGTGAGTAAAAACTTTGCTCTATTTGATTCAATTTCATCTCTAACAAGGTAAATTTGGGCATTGGCTATCTCATTGGTTGCCCAATCGTATGCTGAGCCTGTTGCTTGGTGGAAACCACCAATAGAAGCCGAAAGAAAACGAGTATCAAAGAAAGCAGGGTCAGTAGCTGGAAGTTTCTCTGGAATAATTGTATCCACTTCAAAAGTGAAAGCATTGTATTTTTCTAACTTCTCAGCACCGGACCCAGAAATGAAAGACAGCGAGTTATTTGCGGACGATGTCTGAAATATGGATGCACCAAAATATGAAGGATTGTTATGATTGATATATTTGGCTGTGATACTTGTATCTTTGAAGTTGTCGTTAAAATAGTGAGTGCCTCCGTCGGTGTAAACATTGAACTTAACAAGTTCATCGTCAATACCAAAACAACGGAGAAGATTGCGAAATGACTTTTCAGAGCCTTTCGTTTTATAAATGTAGTCTAGATTATTGTAAATGTTATGATAAATTAGATTCTTAATATCATTGACATTGTCTTCGTACTTTTTATTTTCATAATCATTATTGCCGTAGAACTCTAAGATCTCAGTGTCAACAAACAATTCACTTGTTGTGAAGCCACGAGATTCAAGAAGTCGATTTGCGAATGGTAAAGGCTTGGTGGAGGATGACAAATAATTTTTATTTGTGATTTCAGGAAGCACTTTTGTTTGAGCATAGATTGTATCAAAATAAGACGAGATAATCTGATATAGATTCTTAATATTGAGGCCGTTCTCCTCGTCATCATCCCTCATAAATTGAGGAAGCTTGTCATAAAGTAAAGTTGGATTAATCTGATCGTACTCACTTCCGGATGTTTGCATTTCATTTTCGAGAGAAGTGACCAACGGATGTACTCTGTATATAATTGGATCGGCTGGCTCTGTTGATAAAACAGATGCTGATACGAAACAAGAGCCAATATTTCTGGCACCGGATGCATAGCCAGTCCATGACCCGTTTGTCAAGCGGCCTGAGTAGTCGAGAACAATATTGTCAATGTTGCTATTGCCTGTTATGCCCTCATTAAATTTAAAATAACACCCAAGAGATGTATTATTATCCTCTGTATTTGAACCGCCATCAACAGGACGATACCAGTTAAGATTAATATCTTTTGATGTTCTCCGAGTCTTCCAGAAACGAAATTCATCGATTGATCCGCTTAACTTACCGGCATATTGTGCGGCAGCAGAGCCAGAGGGAGAAGCCTGAAGGGCACCAACATATGCATTAATTCTTCCAGATAGCTCGTTAATTCCAGCAGAGCCAATTGTCTGTTCGTTATTTAAGTCACCGTCGACATAAAAGAAAGTTTTAATCCCAGAAGATTGTGATAAAAAGGAAACAGCATAATGGTGCCACCCGCCATCGGCGACTGATGCTGTTGTAAAAGAAGAAGCTGCCAGACTTTGGTCTGCAAACCCAGTTGTCCCATTCTGTAGAGTTGCCCGAAATGGATTTGTTCCATCACTTGAGGCTGTTAGATAGATCGTCAAGCGACCGTAATCAGCCGATGATGAGGCTTGGCCATTCCACAGATCAAGAACAACTTCTTTTTCGGTTGAGAGAGGAATAAAATTATCCTTCTTTAGCCAAAACTCAACCGTGGTCCCATCAACCGGATTAACTCTAAAGTTTTGAGTCCTATTCTTGTCGGCATCATATTTAATTGAACTATCAAAATTTTTGAAAAGTTCACCGCTCTTCAATCCGGCAGATGCTGTATGGAGACCGCCCGCAGCATAAATGTATTCATGATTATTAATTGATGTTGGAAGGCCATAGCCATCCGTAATTGTACTTGCTCCATATCCTCCGGCAGTCAATATTGCATAACCGGTGCTTTTTGGATATTTATTTTCAAAAAGCCAGCGATCAAGATAAGATGAGGATAATTGAAACTCAAGTTTTTCTTTCGCAGAGCCATCATATGGGTATTGCTGATAAATTCTTTTAATTGAATTTTCATAATAAAGCTCAGCCGAACCGAATTTAATAAACTCGGAGGGATTTGAAAAATCAGTGAAAGGAATAAAAGTGTTATTATCCTCAACTTTTTTCTTGAGGAAGTCTGCTGATTCTAAATCAACACTTGCTGATTCTGCTGATTCATAAATTGCGACTTTAGATTTTGAAAAAAGGTTTTTAATACTCATATTTATTAACCTTGAACTTGAACTCTACTGGTTGCTCTACATAAGATTTGATAGCATCATCGTAAATTGAAATATGTATTCCATACATATAGCCCTCTTCCAGCATAGACATGTCAAGATCGAAATAATTACCTGATACATCATATGATAATAATGTGTGGTTTGTACTGCCGGTCCCATAGTCAACTACAATATAATCGTCAACAACACGAGTAATCTGATAGGAGGCACTCTCAAATACTAAATTTGGAACTGTTGATTGAGCAACGGTAAAAATATTTGGTGACCACCCTTTTTCTCTTGCGAAGAATCGAAACCTTGCTGACTGTTCTGGATAATATTCTTCTTGCATGTTTGTGACACTAAGAACATAGCGATTCGTTGTTGAATAATTAGAAGCACCAAAACTATCAGTTGAAATGTTGCCTGTGTGGTATTGGATACTTCCGGAGGACCATACATCAAATAAAGTGGAGGCAGTTGTCTCAATGCAAACTGAAGCTGAATAGATACCAGTTGAAACCCAGCCGCCAGTTGCAGGTGTATCAATGCATTGAGTCAGTGGAGATCCGCCCAAAGACGAATAAAGATTTACATAAATCGAACCTGTATCGATACTTGGTATATTTGTTAAGCGGCCTCGAACAAAGTTATAAAGATAAATTGTATTAAGGTTATCTGCTGCGGGAGCTAATGAAGATGAAGTATAAAAGTGTCCCCTATCATCTTTAATAGTTGAGTCCCATCGAGCTTCTAGAACTGGTCTTCTGAAGAAGTCGCTAGTTCCTCGGCCAAAGAATTTTTTTGTATAGTAAGACAGCTGTCCAGTCTCAAGTGCATCGGGAAGTTTGATGGCAAAGCCGTAGTTCTCTTTACTACCGAGAAGCCACTCTTCAACAAGTGAAGTAACATCCACTTCAAGATCTTCATTACCAACTGGAAATGAGGCTGAAAATATTGGAGAAGCATGAAAATCTCCACCTTCGCTAGTCCATGAAGTTGATCCTGATCTTTTAATCCAATTGCATCCAAGTTGATCATATGTAAGATCTCTATATTCTTCCATATCTAAGCCAACTCCCTCTTGCCACGAAGAGGATATTGCAAGAATATTTAAATCATATTGCGAAGGAAGTGTAAAAGGATGCTTTGCATTGTAAAGTTTTAAATAAAACTCAACATTTCCAGCAGCTGGGATAACATTCGCAGTTCTATCTGCCTCAATGCCAGACATCGGAAATTCTATAAGGAACCGTGTTTTTTCAACAGAAGAGGAATTTGCCTGACCGTAAATTGAAAAAACTTCAAGAATATCTGAAGCTCCCATATTTGAACCAGTACCTCTTGTAACAAGGTCGGAGCGAAAAGCATCTGTTATGGTATTATCTTTATTCGAAAAATATCTTTTGATAGCCATTATTTAGCCACTCCTCTAATATCGGCATTGGGGAACTTAAGTTCAAAAATAACATTCTTTGGTGCTTTGTAAAAAGTGCCATCACGAGATCTAAGGTCATCGAAGTTAATTGAGGTTGCAGAATAGTTTCCGCCAGATTTGTTAAAAATATTTATTTTCTTTACATCGGCTACACCATTCACTTTATTGATAATATTATAAAGAGAAGATAAATAAATTGGCTCACCAATATAGAAAGTATTGTTATACTCTGATATTATCTTTGCGATAACTCTATTAATTACATCATTTGGGTTTGAATCTCTTGTAACACTGATTTCAAAATCTATTCCAAAATTTAAAACCTTAGCATCAATTATATCTATAATATCATTAAGCATCTTATATCTGCCAAGCCATACTTTAAGATTATTTTTGATAGTATCGTTGGCGGCTATTAATTTACTGTTATTGTCCTCAGAAATTACATAGAGAGCCATGCGACGATTGGTCGCACTTGGATCATTGACGACATTAACTCTTTTAATTGTTCCAAACTTTTTGGGCATATTGTAACAAAGTGCTTCGTAGTCTTGCTTGGTTACAGCACGATTTTGTGTGGCATAATAATTCTTTGCTTGAACCTTTAATTCTTCATTTGAGGTTCCGGATGTATCACCAACGATTGGCTCAGTGTTGTTTACTTCAAGTGAACCACGAACACCAGCAACCAAGCTGGCATTGAGATCTTGCTCATTATTAAAAGTTATTCTTGATGTACGGACAGTATTTAGCCCATTCGCTGGGACATTTGTTGAAGTCAGGTCATTAACTTTATACACAATCGTCAATTGTGTTCCAGATGGAGAAACACCAAGCTTATTAGTTCTTAGCAGTTGTGTTGGATCAAATGATCGATCAGTGATATATCTTTTTCCGTGCATCTCGATAGCAACTTTTGAAGGCTCAACCAATCCAGTCGTATCATCTTGCTCAGAACCAAATCCAAATTGTAGATAAGTTCCAGTATCGTCTTGTTCGACAACAAATCTTCTTGGAGCAACAAACGGTTTAAGAATACTACGAACTCCATCATTTGCAGCGGACCTATTTGTAGTCTCAAGATATACAGTTTCCTGTGAAAGGTAGTCTACTTCAAAGTACTCATTACCCTCAGTGTCAACAACCGAAAAAATCTCGGACACATTTGGTCCTCCAATCAGAACTTTACGAAATCTTGTAAATGTTTGATCTGTTAAGTCAATTGTGGTTCTTTGAAATTTTCCAGAAACAACTTGTCCATATGCTCTAATTGCAAAGAAAGTTGTGGCTCCTGTAGTATTGTCAAATCGAGCAGAAACAACTTCGTTCTTTGGATCGTTAAATTTTACATCTTCGGTTAAAATAAAGTTTGCTCCGTTTGAGGCTTTAAATTCAGAACCTCGCTTGAGAGTTGGATATAAAGAAGTGTCAGGAGCGGTTCCATCAGAGTTAGCTGGAACGAGAACGAAAAAGGCAGCCGTGCCATATGAGTTTGCAATTCCAGAGAATCTATATCCGAGGCTTTGGGCATGCTTGCGAATATTTTCAAATTCTAGACTTGTATCCAAGAAGGATTCGTTCACTTGATAATCGAGATAGTAAGATAATATATCTCCCGCATAGGCTACAGAGTCAATTACAAAAGATGTAAATGATGCCTTTGAGAAGTCATTTATTTTTGTTGGATAGTATCTTTTGGCATGATCGATTAAATCTTCTTTAATGCTATCAAAATCCCTGCTCGTGTATTTTATAGGGACGATTTTTTTCTTCGGCATAGAATAACCCTCTTACCATTTAAATAGTAGCGATTAGCTATTTTCAGGGAAATTAACTACTATTCTATCTTGTTGATTAATCTGTGGCACATAGTAAGTTATAGCTACATAAACACCATTCTCATTATTGTCAAATGTGCTTAGATCAATGTCAACAATATTGATTGATGACATATAAGTAATCGCTTGCGATCTAATTCTTGAACTTATTTGTTGTTTAATTTCAATAGTGTTCATCTCAAATAGAAAATTTTGAATACCGATACCGAATTCTGGTTCGTCGAGCTTCTCTCCGGGCCTCGTTAGAAGAAGGGTTTTGAAGTTTTGCTTGATCTCGGAAAGAGGGTTTGTCAAATCTAAATTAGGGTCTGTTGGATCCTCTAATGATGGACCATATGCTACATCGGCATATGGTGATAATTCATCCATGAATTCTTGTGGTGTTCTTGAAGTTCTAGTAGCCATCACGATCTCCTATCAATCAGGACTAAATAGCCGTTGGAAGCCATTTTTACAGAATTGTCCGTTTTTATCAAATGGGCGATCTCGTAATCTTTTTCGACGGAGCCAATGGATAAGACCTCGATTAACCCCAAAGACACCCGGAAGAATCCGTGAAATAAAATCTCTTAAGGTACCATCATTATCATCTTCAGGGTTAAAGTCATTTGAGCGGTAAAAAGCAGCGAAAAGTTGACGACACTCTTTTTTAGTATCAGAAAGAATCTCGGTTTTCCATTCTTCTGAAGTTGTATCAAATCCTAATAATTTAGCATCTTCATCTCTCTCGCTTTCGCTTTTTCCAACTGAAGAGACAAAATTTTGAGCCATATAGATACTAAGAATTGTTGGAATCCTATTCAGGCCAAGAGCATAATCCATTACAAAGCGATATTCTGGCTCTGTAACCATTTTATCGATATAACACTTTAGGTCTTCACCTAAATCTGAATCTGTAAAATCAAGATCTGCAAACTTTACATCGTTCAAATCTCGCTCGTATGTGACAATTGGAATAGCAACTGTATCAGCAAATCTATAAGATTTTTCTCTAGTCACAAAATCAGCATCAAAATTGCCAGTAGACAAGCTATTATTCAATATGTTATTTGGCAACAGACTTATTCTAACTCCATACTTAATGCCAATTGATCCTTCATAATCCGTACTTCCTTCAGGCGGAGCGACAGCATCACCAAATAAATCAGAAATATTTAATTCTGATGGAATCTGATCTTTTACACCCAGACACCATTGGCGGAACTCTGTGATATTACATACTCCTTTTAGTGAGCTTGGTCTTTGGCGAATAACTTGTAAATACTGAGGCTCTTGCTGATCTTCACGAGCTTGATTTTCAAGCTGTGGACCTTGTTGAGGCTTATCAATTGTTCTAATGTATTTCTCGATCATTAAGCCACCGGCTTCGGATAGTTTCGCAGTTTGTTCTTCATTTAATCCGAGTGAACTAATCAAAGAACTGTTTGCAGAATCAGATAGAACTTCATTTACATCACCATATTCTATATTACTCTCACCTCCGACTATAGGATTTTCAACATCCATAAGACCTGCTTTAAGAGTTGAACCATACATAAAATCAGGTAGTGACAAATAATATTTAGATATATCACTAACATAAGGTCGGAAGCGGGTATCACCTTCTAATTTTTCGGCCAAAAAGCTTAGTTCTTTATCAACAAGAGCATTTAAAAGAACCTTACAAGATCTTTTTACGAGTTCAATGGCCCCTATCTTGCTAGCGAATCTTAGTTCATTGAGAGTTATAATGCCTTCCAATTTTATTGGGTCGGCCATAACTCCACCCGTTGATACGATTGCAGGAAAAGCAAGAGTAAAAAGACCAATAACAGCCGTATCATTGGAAGCTAATGCATCTGTATGGCTCAATTCAGCAAAATTAGCTAAATCTGCAATATCGTCTCTCTGCGGATACCTATAAGAAACCTGAATATCATTAATAGCTTTTCTAGCCTCTTCGATTTCGGGTGTACTCTCGATTTCTCCATTATCTATTTTACGGACAGCGGCTTGAACCGCTTGCTCCAAGAATAAAAGCCAATAATTATATCCTTCTATTCTCCCTCCGAACAAAGCGGTCTCATCTATCAGGCCATCTTGCATCTCTTGAACAATCATTTGAGCAAAGCCATTATCATAATTTGAATCTTTATACATCAAGAATGAAAACATAGGCATTGATTTTAACATTGCTTCAGAGGCATATGTTCTAATAGTTGCAGTCACTATTCCATCTAAAAAAGCAAGTGTAGAAGGGTCAGAAATTTTATCAAATGGAATCCTTTTAACACATTCAGGATCTTCACTAAGTCTTGGGTCTTGTGGAATAGATGTTTGTATCTCTCTTACCTTGGTCGCTATTTGTTTTATATCAATGAAATCTGTTCGTTTTGGTTTACATCCATCAATCTCTGGGACTAGCATCTGTGACAATCCCATCCAGCCAGTATAAGTCGCAGGCTCAACATAGAGGGCAGGGTTAGTATAAGATCCTCCATACACATTTGGATCTAAAAAGAAAACTCGAGGATGCTTAGTGGCTGATCTTCCAAGAACATTATCTTCTTTTTCATATGTATATTCCCAAGTATCCTCGTCGTTTGGATCGGACTCTGGGTTTACATAGAGGAGATCATCAGGTGTAAGTGGATCAGCTTCATAACCAAAACTAAAGCCATTAGATGGTGTACCGTCGAGTTCATTTAATAGCCCTTTTGATAAAACATCAAATGATTTTTTTGTAAAATTTTTATAAAACGAATTCGTAAACTCTTTAACATTTATTGAGCCACCAGAGGCAGCTTGCAATTGAGAATTAATAAGGTTTGTAAGAATATATGATTGATATGGAACCTTTTTTTGATTTAATGTTTCATGGTCAACATCGTATTGAGCCAATACAACTGAAGCAGATTCGTCTATTGCTTGTGGTGCAAATATAGCATATTTTCTATAATTGAAAAGCCTCTGAGCTAATTCTGCGGTGTCGTCGACTTCTTCTTCAGGAACATTGGTTGTAACCTGTGTTACAGAGATATCTATTTTATAACCAAAGTCTCTTTCAATGGTGACCTCTTGATTTTGATATTTTGTGTACATCAGATCAATGCCCAATTCTGTTTGAACATCATCATTGTTATCAAAAGTAATCTTCATATCTGGTGTCTTTAGATAAGGCTTGCGAGTAATCACATCTCGATCTATACCAAGAAAGCCAAATTCAATTGAAGTAGTCTCTCGTGATGGCAAGGCTTTTGGAATTAATGAATAGTTTACATCAAATGTTTGTTCTTCTAATTGTTCTTTAAGAAAGATTGCAACTGTATCTGGGAACACACCCTTGGCTTCTTCTTGAGAAAATAATTGAAAATAAAACTCACCAGTTTTTGTTTTCTCAAATTTTTTCTTTTTAGCATCCCAGTCTTCGGTAGAATTAACATAATCAATATAGAAAGTGTCACTTTTTGTTCTTCTCTCGTGTCTTTTGAGCTGAAGGTCTGTAGTATCTGCCAAAACATTATCAAGGAACGAATCTCTTTTTCCAATCATGTCATTACCATAGCTTTTTTGTAAACTTCGGAATACACCCTCAACTAAGATATCATTCTCTTTTGCCATTTCAGGAGTTTCAAGATTAGCAATTCCATTTGGATTGCCACACTCTTCTGGAAGGAGTGCTTTATCTAAAGCTTCACTTATCAGATTTGCGGGACCTTTTGCCAAAATATCGAGAACATCGTCAAGTCTTTGTTTATTGTTTTCTCTGTTTTTGGCTAATATTTCATTAATTGTTTCATCATCAAGGCCAGCATTTCTAAAAGTATTTCTTTGTTCATCCTCGAATGCTTCTAATTGTTCTTGTGTCAAACAGATACTTTTATTATCTCCGGGATCAATCAAGGGATCAGCAAGATTATCTCTAATTGCTTGGCGCTGCTCGGGAGTTATAAAATTACCAAGAGCACCAAATACAGATTCTACTTTTGCCGGTGTGTCAAAAAAGATTCCAAATGCTGGGAACCTGTCTGCGACAGATCTAGAGATTCTCCTTAGTACTTCATTCTCCATCTCGCCCGGATTGGCTACAAGAAGTTTTTTCAACTCTTTTCCTGAAACGACATTAGAGATTGCATTCATAACTTCTTTATGCTGATCTTTAATGCTTGCTGGGGTAATTTGAGCCTCAGCGAGAGCATTTAATCTTTGTGGTGTTATTCCAATTGAAGTTAAGAGGCTAGATGCAATATCATCGATCTCTTCATCATCGCTGTTACCGCCACAAATAACATCATTAATAACTGAGCCAAAATCAGCCTCCGGTCCTTTGACTGCCTCTGCTGCGAATTGTCCGACAGTTTCAAGAGCTTTGCATAATGCATTTTCAAGTGTTATCAATAATTTTAACATTAATGCGGCCTTTACACTTACAATTAGCTGCTCTTTAGCTTCTTGAAAAGCACGTTTTAATAATTCAAATAAATATTCTTTTATTGTTTTAATTTTAGGTAATCTGGGTATCATTGGTAACTTTAATGATCCTCGATCTAAGCATTCATCAAAAGTTAATGAACTTAGAAATGACTTGATTGGAGGATGAATAAAGTGAACATTTGGGCAATCGAAACTAGCAATTAATCGAGCAACCAAACGAGCACCCGGTACCTTATCTAAGATTGAAAATAATTCTTGAATCTCAACATTATCCATAATAGCATCAATATAAGCTTCAAAAACAAGCTCTTGAACAGAGCCAAGTGCCTTGCCAACAGAACCTTGATTTATTCTTTCTCGGTTGGTTTCACCGTTGGCAAATTGATCTGCTACTTGTCTTTCTCTGGCAATCAGCTCTTCTTGTTCTTCTGTTGATAAATTTCTCCAACTACCATATTTTGTGTTTGAAGCATCTGTTTGTGTTTGGCCCAGTTCTTCTTCTAATTGTTTTAATTCTACATTTCCAACTTGCTCGAGAAGATCTCCAAGAGCAGCAGAAACTACTGGTCCCGTTTCCGGAATTATTGATTTTATTGTATCATAAATTCTTTGTTCACCCGGATCTTGAGTATCTAACTCTAGAAATGAAAATATTTCTTGGTTAACTCCGTCAGTCAAAGGTTTTACTTTATTTTGTGTTTCTCTTATTTTATCGATTAGTTGCTTCTTTTCATCTATCTTAGTTTGAATTGAATCAATTGCATCTTCGTATGCTCTTTCTCTTGTCTCTCCGACAAAACCGGTTCTTGAGCCGGGCTGATATCCTACTTCCCATGGAGCAGGCATATCTCCAAAGATGGATTCAACTTGTTTTCTAATATCGTCTTGAACTCTTGGGTCGAGACCAATAAGCAACTTTTCCATATAATTTGGATTCATATTATTAAGAGTGGATCTGATAATTGAACGGAGTCCTGTGCTAAGATCAACACCACCTAAAAGACACTGGATTACTCGTTGAGCCAGCCTATTGATACCGCAGATACCTAGTCTTGAAATAATATTTCTCAATCTCTTTTTCTTGCTTTCTCCTTCTCCACGGCTTGATAAATCAGACAAGCCACCGAAAATATCAATACCACTAAGACCGTTTTGTTCAAACTCTTCTTCAGTTAGAAACAATTGTATCAAAGAATCTTCAAATGGAAATTGTTCTGATACAATATTTCTTGCGGCTGCTGTATAAGGGTTTTCTCCTCTTGATTGACCTCTTTGTTGTCTTCGATCAAGTCGGTTTTCACGACTAGTACCTCCGGCTGCAATATCTTCAAGGTCTTGGAGGCTGTTTTCAACTGATCTTAAGGCTTGTCTTCTTGTTTTTCGGCTCGCACCATCTTCTTTTAGTCCTTTTTTAAAGCTTCTTTTTTCTTTTCTACCAAAATTAACTTGGCTTTGGGCATTTTCTCTTGCTTTTTTCTCTTTCTTTTTTGCATCTCGAAAAGCTTTACCAGTTGATCTACGGTCCTCTCTTAAAGCTTTTCTTCTAGCCTGTTCGAGTGGCTTAAGTTTTTCTTTATTGTCTTTAATGAGCGATTCGGCTGCTTTAATTTCTTTTTCATAAGCTTTTATTCTTGTTTCTATTTCAAGGTCTGAAATATTTGATTCTTCATCGCGTCTTAGTTTTTTTGTATCTTTGATTTGTTGCTCATAATACTGTATTGATTCATTTAATCGAGCTATTTCTGCTTGAATGGCTTGTATTTCTGGATCATATGCAGCGGTTACTTCTGCTTTTTGATCTTGTCGTTGCTCCGTTAGTGTTTTTTTGGCACCTTGGGCAATTTGTTCTTCTCGGGTAACATAATTACCCGCCAAAGCTTTACAGCTGTTCTGATTAAATTTATAAGCAATAGAGTCAAAAAATGTCATGACAGTTTCTAAAAAGAAATCTCTAATTGCATCTTCGCCACCAAGATTGTCAATGACACATCCCAAAATTGTTTCTGGTTGACCAAACTCGGCTGTGAGCTGATTGGCTTTACCATATTCAATAACCAGAGGCGGAAAAGTATATTGTAAACAAAAATCAATCCAAGGTGGTGTTTCCTTTGCTTGAATATCTGTGTCAATGTCATTTATATTGGCAACATAGCCCAAGACAGTCTGATCATTAAAAGGATATATAAATTTATCACTTCCATCAGCAGATAGTTTTTTGATTGATCCTAGGGGGACTTTTTCATAGTCACAGCCGCCTCCTTTGACCTCAATTTTTTTTATTCGATATGGTCGATCTGGATTGGAATTGTTAAAAGATATCTTAACAAATTCAACTGATCTTGGAGTACGAATTATTCTAAATTTATATTTTGTTTGAGATTCAATAAGTGTCTCGAGTTTTTCGACAAAAGAATCTAGCTTATTGGGATATGTTCGGCAATAAAAATCACTGACACCCTGAGAGCTCATGAAGGCCTCTTCCACAGTTAAGTCCTGATCAGGGGTTAAAGTTTTTTGAAAAACAAGGCGACCTTTTTCAGTTTGCCACCAATAAGCTTGATACTTGCCAAAAACACCCATCGCTATTTTGAGTCTTTGAATTTGGGCTTTTAAATTTAAGCCGTCAAGAATAACTTCGTTTTGTATATCGGCTTCTTCAACGGGTTTGGCTTCAGGAATTCTGTCAAAAACAAAAGCCGGGATTGTTACTCGAACTAAAATAGGTTCTCCGCCTGTTGCGGTTTGAAACGAAGAGACATAGTAATCATTTGCTTGAATATAAAGTTCGGCACCAAGAGGATTAAAATTGTCACCTTCTTTTATATCAAAGGATTCTAATATTGGTCCCGGAATGCCATAAACACTAAATGATCCATTTGGAAGCTGTTCTTCAAGAACTTGAATTGAATTCTGAATGTCTCTATTTGCTCTTTGATTTAGTCTTTCCAATTTGTCAGGATCATCTGGGAAAGCAAAAAGAGTTTCATTCGAAATTTCTTTATTGTAAAACCTCATTAATTGTAAAAGACCAAATCTTTTATATGTTTCAATTAATTCTTTGATTCCCAAGCCTTCCGAAGTCATACGAGCAACATCATAGATTTGTCCGTCATCATTAGTAGCAACGGTCACTGAATATAAACACTGTCTTTTATCAAGATAAGGTTGTTCAGTCTCCCACCAATTTGGAACAATTGCACTTGGGTCTGGGACACAGGTAGGACATATTTTGACAGGTTCCTCTGGTGGAGGTGTAACCTCACAAATGTCTTTTTGTATGTCTAGAAATTTAGATTTATTTTCTGTACTCATGTTAAATACACACTGTCTGAAAGGATATACTCTGCACCAACTGCTGGTAGAGACATGTTTGGTGGTTCAAGATAATTTATTGTATCAACCGATAAACCAATATTGCTAATAACTGAATTTAGATTTGCAAAGATGTGGTGTAACTGATTGTCAAAAATTTTAAAAGTTAATACAGCACCCGGTGTACCACCGATTCCCAAAAATTCTGGATGTTTATGAAACAAAAGAGCATTATTCATTTCTATACATCTAGTATTTATTTGATTAATTTCGGCATAAATTCCACCGATTAAATTTGTTAAATTTTGAAGATACTTAAGAAGATTTTTTCCTTTTACTGCTGGTTGGAGATCTTTATAATCATCAGCAATTAAATCAATTCGACCTCTTGATATAATATTCCCGCCTTTTGAGTTTTTTTCTCTGTTAAGGCCAAAACGATTACGAATGGGTGCATTTGGTTTAGCAATGTTTTGCATCCCACCGGCATAAATTTTAACATGTTCTCGACCAATGATTCGAACATGGTCTGCTTTAATGCCAATACCAGATTTATCTTTTGAGCTAATATTGGTTCCACCGGGAATACCAAAATGTTCATCAATTTTTGTTCTCTGACATATGTAGATTGTTGCGGCATCGGTAATTAAGTTTGGGCCAGTTTGAGCATCATCTTTTAATTTTGTGGCTGATGCAAGTCCTGCGATTAAATGAATTCTTCCACACTTACCACCCTTTGCACCATTTCCTGAAGCAAACGAATAAGGACGATCTCTTCCCAAAATAACAAAAGCATTATTATCTCCTTTTATTACTTTTTCAGAAGGAGCCTCGTCATAAGCTGGGATACACTCACGTAATGGAGCTTGATAGACACCAGTGCCCAATGCAGTGGCTATTCTTTGTGTTTCTTTTTGTTTTTCATCGGATAAAGATAAACATTGAACATCAATTGGTTTACCTTCTTTGTTTAAAAAATCACTCATTTTACATTCTCTTTAATACAAGTACATATTTGCTATCTGAAGGGTAGGTACCATTTTGCAATGGTATTGTAGCAGCAATTTTCGCAGTTTGGCTTAAATTTCCACCAGCTAGGTATGCTTCGTTATTTTCAATTTTATAAACAATGTCACTATGGCTATCATATCCTAAAATATCACCTATTTGTGCTTTGATCTTGCCGGGTTTTGTTAATGAAAATAGTTTCCATTTATTACTTGAAGATCCGTTCTTTTTAAAATAATTTAAATGAGAAGCAGAAGTTTTAAAATCAGAACCTCTTAAAATATAACTTATAAATGCAGCAGACCACGGAGTTCCTGACGGGGTCCAATTGTTTTTCCACCATGATTCTCCAGTACTTGATATATTATTCCAATATTCTGTTAGAAATGGTAAGGCAGTAGGACTTGTTTCGACTAAGCCACTCCATCGAGCAAGTTCTTCTTCAACTCTTGTAGTTGTCTCAGGATAGCCGGTGCCTGCTGTGGTTCCTTCTGGATTATCAATGAAATCTGCAATTTGGTCAACATTTTTAGCACCTTCAGTTATTCCCGCTTCTGGATTATTAATAGTAAGTAACTGGGCTAAGCTTGAAAACTCACTTAAGTCTCCCAAGGCAGAAGTTTGGCTTGCTTCAAAACCAGATAAAATTGATAATCCTGTGGGAATTGATCTAGTTGGAGAGGCAATAATAACTTGCCGATATCTAAGTCCTCTCAGTCGACCGTTGAAATCCGGACCTTCTTCAGAAAAATAAACCTCAACTATTGAACCTTGAGTAAGTCCTTGCGAAATTGCAGATTGCATAAGGTCTTTGGTATCTGGATATGCGACAGGATGTGAAAGAACTAATTTTGTAAATTCGTTTAATTTCTTATCATCATCTTTAATATTTTTTACAGCATCATAAGGATCAGGTATTCTATTATCATGTATATCTTTAATTCTCACTCGTAGAGGAACATAAAAGTCCGTGTTTTGGGTTGAGCCTTCGGCAGGCTCTAGCTCTGGATCACTCAATACCTCAGCTTCAAATACAGTCTTGCCTCTGAATTTATTAAAATACTTGTCATAAATAAGGTCATCAAGATCCGCTAATCGACGGTAATATCTTGATGCTTTATCTTGAATATTATTAAAGAATTTATCGAAACTGCTACTCATCGTTATTGCCAGAGATTAAATCAAACAAGTCTTTTTTATCGTCATCGGTTAATCCGGCAGAGGCTTTTTCGTTTTTAGACATAAGTCCTGCTATCTTAACTAATTGTTCATTTGATCTTTGTAGGGTCTCAACATATTTAGACATGATAATTCCAACTTCTCTATGTCTAGCTTCATCAACTGCGACATATTTAATAGCATCGTTTAAGAGTTCTTTAGTGACTTTTCGGTCTTCTTCGATGTTTTTTAAGGCATCATCAATGCATTTATCAAGTTTTTTGCTCATAATCTAATTAGTTTCAACTCAAATTTTGCTATCATCCCAATCGGACTTAAAGTCTCGATATTTTTCACGAAACTTATTTAATTGAGTAACAATTTGTTTTGTATTCAAACCTGTAAGTTCCCTTAAGTAGAGATAAACTGCTTTTTTATTGAAGACATCGATCTCGTCTGCGGATGATAGAATGATTTTTACAGCCTCGTAGACTTTCTTTTCATTCTCTCGCATGTCATCAGTTCCCCATGCATCCATCTCTTCCCACAACTTTCTCCAAAAGTCTTCTTTTTCTCGTTTTGAAATATAGTTTGAATCTGCCTGAACTTCTTGTTCATACACTTCTTTTGCAACAAGATCGTATTCAATCTCCCGCTGACATCTTTTAGTTTGCTTCTTTACTTTATGAATAAACCAATTTTTGGTCACCACACTAAAATATGAAAATGCTTTAGATCCTTTATTGGGATCAAATTTATCTAAAATAGTAACAAGCCATGCTTTGCATTCTGCTCTTAGATCATCAATATTAGCGAGTGAGGTAAAGTGGTACGAATATACAATCTTATCTACCATCTCATTAAATGTTGGCTGAATAAATTCAACATAGAGCTCTGATTTTCTTTCGTTGCAGTTACTAGAGCAATACTCAACGATTGCCGCTTCGTGTACCTCCGTAAAATACATTCTCTTCGTTGACCGGCGACGGCCCCGTCTCTTCTTCGTAGTCATAAGACTCTTCATCCTCTTCACCGACTTCAATTGGTTCGGTCATTAAATATATATCGCTATAGTCCTCCAGTACTTGTAGCAATGATTTTGTGTGTTTGATAAGAAAGGTCATTGTCTCATCCCCGTAATACATCTCGAGTTGAAACAATCGTTGCAAATGATTGCGATAAGTGGTCAAAAGATCCACTAAATCAGTAAGATTTTGAGATACAAATAGTACCTTAGCCAGTAGCTTACGAATGTACCAAATTGCAAAAATATTGCCCACAATAGACAAAATTAAAGCAATAGCTAGCCAATTACTCATGGTCATCTAATCGCCCATCCTTTTTCATTTGCTTGAGCAATGCTCTGTTTTCTTCAATTGCATCAACGACTCTTGATCGTGCATTTGAAGTATCTTTTCGTTGCTCTGGTTTTTGAATAAGTTGCGGAATACGAACAAGAGATCCAACCACAGAGCATCTAAGGCACTCTTCATGTGTCTCGGACATTCCATGACGGATCTCAAATTCATCACCGCACGAATTACAATGATAATAATATCGAGGCATTATTGAACTGATGTCTCAATAGTTTCGCCTTTAGTGCTCCGCTCGGCTTTGACGACCGGAGGATTCATAACGACGAGTTGATTTGTATCATCAACTTGAATCTCGAAACCCTCAAGAACTGGAACAATATCTGATTGCTCGAGGAGAGATTTCTGTAGTGCCATCATTAAAGCGCCGATGGCTTGGCTTGATAGAGTGTAATTCATTTTTCACTTCCTATTGGTTTTAATTCTTCACATGTGTAGAATGTGACTATCTTTTTATTTAAATTGTAGACTCTGTGTAAAACATAGTGATTCACTGTTACAAATCCTAAGTATACTCCAATCGACTCACTTCCCATAAATGATATTTGAACTAGTTGTCCCTTTTGAAACATCTTGCGAGACCTTCATCGATAGAGATTTTGGGCTCCCATCCTAATTTCTGTAGTTCCGAGATATCTGCCAATGAATGTCGAATATCTCCTTTGCGAGCAGGAGCATGGCTCCATACAACATCATAATATTTATCAATAAAATTTTTAACATAATTTAGTGAAACTGATTTGCCAGAACCGACATTAAGGTGTTTGCCATTAAATCTTCCTCCATAATTCATGCAAAATATATTAGCATCAGCCACATCCTCAACATGAACAAGGTCTCTTGTTTGTTCTCCATCTCCGTCAATACGAAGAGGCTTACCCTGTTGAATCATTTCAGCCCATGCTGAAAGGGCTGTTGAGTAAGCACCACCAAATTTCTGATCTTCTGAATAAACATTAAAATACCTAAGACACACAGTGTCAAGACCATATAATTCAGAATAAAGTTTACATTCCATTTCATTCATAAGTTTATGTAACCCGTAAGGAGATTTTGGAATTCCATCACCATTTCCCATTACGGCTGCTGAGGAAGAGAAAATAACTCTTTTAACTCCGTGGTCTTTAGCCCATTCTAGCAAAGTTGATGTCACCAAAACATTTTGCTTCATTGTATACGAAGGATGTTGAACAGAATACTCGACTCGAGGGCAAGCGGCGAGATGAAAAACATAATCAAAATTTTCATCTGGAAGACAATGCAAAATGTCCTCACCATCTTTTAAATCTATACCTCTTATATTATAACATGTTTTGTGCAGCTTGTCAAGTATTTTTTTTCCAATAAAACCTTTATGGCCTGTTATTAGTATTTTCATCAAAAAACCTCTCAGAATTTATATTTTTATCATCAATGAAAAGATCATAAATAGGTTTACCAAATCTCAAATCATGACATTTAACACCCCATTCTTTAAATTGTTTTTCTGTGACTTCTCTCCAATCAATACCAGAACCAGTTCCTCTGGCTGTCCAATAAATTATCGTATTACCTTCATCATACAAATTATTTATTTTTTCTATTCTTTTATATAAAGGTTTTGCTTTTGCATAATCTAAGTCTTCTGACTTAGTACAAATGGTTTCGTCTATATCAACAAAAATAATATTACTCACAATACTTCTCTACAAATTTTTCTATATCAATATTAAATAAATTATCGCACGATTGTGCTTTGTCTTGGAAATCTAAAATGTTATTTGCCTGATTTAATAAAAAAGATTTATTACTAATAGAAGAATTTATGGCTTTTCTTTTCAAATCCAATCTTAATAGTCTGTAGTGATGCATCATCAATTCTTTTCTATTGAATATGTAATCATTACCGGATCTACCATATTTGCCAACGGCATCGACATAAATAGGAACTTTATCAGATTCACCAATCTTCATACCTCTTATTAATTTATAAAATAAAGTAGAGTTAACATGATCCGTGTTCTCTAGATCTTTAAGGATAGCTGATGTGTAAGTTTGGATTTGACAAAAAGTTCTATCATACTTATTCGCAATTGTTTTATTCAGAGCATCAGATAATTCATTTTCAATAAAGAATTCATCCACCGCTCTGACCATGAAGTAATCCATACCATATGATTCTAATTTATTCAGACCTAATTGATATTTGATTTTTTCCATTTGCTTTGCTTGGAAAGCTGTTGCTGCTATTTCTTGAAAATTGACCAATAATAATTCGTCAATCAAATTATCATTCTTCAGATCATGCAAAACATCATTTATATTATATTCACTTATTGTATTGCCGTAATATGATCGTTCTTGATAGCAAACAACAATTTTATCGGCAACATTCCTGACAGACTTGATAGATGCTTCCAATAATTCACAGCCATCCCAAACATTATAGATTATTCCTAGGCTCATAATTTTCCTTTATGTAGATAAGGCTCTTTATCTAATCCTCGAATCCAATATAAATCTTGATCTAAAAAATTTATTTTTTTATCTTCTAGTCCAAAAACATAGGTTGCTGGTGTATTGACTCCAACATTGGAAAAGAAATCATTTGTTGTGAAAAATCTTCCATAATTTACCTCCATTGGTATTATGGATTTATTTTTATTTTCTTTTAAATCGACACAATATATGCCGTGTGGTTTTTCTGAAATACTTTTTATTGCTTTATGAGCCGTTGTGTAAACATTGTCTTCATTGACAGTTCTAGCTACGGCTGGTGTGGAGCTCTGGCCACTTGGCATGATGCTGCCGAAAAAATATACCAATCTCTCTCTAGCTTGAGAATGTAACAACTCTCCATCTCTCCAAAAAGTCTGTACTGCGAATTCTCTTCCCGGGAGATACTCTGATAACATGAAGTCTTCTAAGTGGGATCCTCTATTATTGATCCAATAATTGGCCCATGATTCGGCTTGCTCAATCGAAGAAACTGGTAGGGCTGCTTTAGAGCCTGCACCTCTTATAGATCTACACCAAACTTTATTCGTAGTACAAAGAGAGTTCCATAGATTATTATCAATTAATACTTTTTCTAATGAATGAGAGCTGAACTCTAAATTCATTGTTTTTTTCCATCTTTTGGCGCAATACAGTTTATCAGAAAATTGCTTCCACTCTTCTAAAGAGTGATCAAAAACTTTGCAATCTAATAAATGACCATGTTCACATAAAAATCTAACTTCTGAGTCTGGCTGGGCGTGTAGAAAATCAATTTTATATTCATTGATAAATGAATTTATTTTTTTTATTTTATCATCAATGTTATGAAAATTTAAATGAATTTTGACATCTGCATTGCATGAAACTAAGTTATATTTATCTAAATCAAATCCAATTACTTTTATATTAGGATTGTAAATTTTTAAAGATTTTACAAAATTTATTCCTGCATTGCCACCGCAACCGAGTAAACCTATGGTTTTCATTTGTCTTCTCCGTATAAAATCTTATATTGCTCTAAGTTTTCTAAATAATGTTCTTCTTGTTTAGTGAGGGTCAATTTATGGGCAAAATTTTTATTTTCTATTTTCTGTTTAATTTGCCAATTACGGAAATTTACATGATCAGTTTCTAGTGGTTTAGAAATCATATCAAAGTTTTGCAATAAAGGGTTTATATCATATTGAAGTTTCAAAGATTCTAAAAAAGTAATAATAGTTGTATTATTTTCAAATATATCTTCATATCTATAGCAATGCCACATATGAGTATTTTTTAAATCAATAAATCTTTGTGCTGTATACGCCCAAAAATCAAATCTGTGTCTTCCACAGTTCATTTTATTTCTTCTTTTAATTGAAGAAAAGCTAAATTTAGGATTTCTTATCAAAAATATTTTATTCGCATTTTTATAATATTGATTATTTATAAATTCTTTTTCAAAGAAAGGCCATTTTATTACTTGATTGTCAGCTTTATAGTCTTTAAACACTTTGGTTTCAAAATCGGGACCTTCGGTTTTTTTTGACTTTAATATCAGTTCTCGAATAATTGTGGTGCCGCTATGAGGAAAGCCGGTTATTAAAAATTTCATTTTACTTTCTCTACTTCTATGAATAGCTCTGCACCATAAAAATTATCATAGCCACATAAACCGATTTCTTCGGCCGTTTCAGAGATAAAATCAAATCTTTCATAAAATATCTTCATTTCAGAATTATTGGTAAATTTAAAAGAAGAAGAACCAAACTTAGATACTCTAAAGTTGTGCTCATCGCAAAAAGACAAAATTTCTTTCTCTAGTGAATTTTTATCAAACACGATTTTATGTCCAATCTTGTGATCTTGAATTGTTAGTTCGGTTAAATCATTAATGAGACCCATTTTCAATCCAAGTAATTTGTGAAAACTGTTAGCATTTGGCACAGTTATAAATATTTTTTTACTATCTTTGAAATTATATAAAAATTTTTTCCTATCATCAATATGTTCTAAAACACCGAAAATCGTGACATAATCATAGTCTTCTACATTAATATCATTAATATTATTATAAACATTTCTATAAATATTTCTTGATTTAGCAATTTCTATCAAATCATTATCTGGTTCTATTCCATCAATTATATTATTGGTATCTAAATCGTTATATACATCACCTGAGCCACACCCTATATCCAAAATTACTTTATTAACCATATTACTGACATCTGAAAATTTTGCCTTTTGTTTTCTCAGCTTTTTTTCAATCATTGTTTGTGGCTCTTGGCCGATACTGCCTAATTTCTCTTTTATCCAATCTTTTGTGGTGGACCAATCCTCAAATCTAAAGCCTTTATTGTCAATATAAAGATCAACTCGAGGCTTAGTATAAAATAAAATATAGTCATAAACTATATCATTAGTATTCAAGATATTTTCCATATATTTACGATGATAATCAGGCCTACATGTAAAAATTAGAATCTCAAAACCTTGCTCTTTCAAATAAGTCGTAGTATCAGCAGCACCTTCAATAGCTTTCAATATTACATTATTTTCAAAAGCTTCAAATATGTTTTTACTGTCTTCTACAAGTGTCCCATCGAAATCGATTGCAACTCTCTTGTGTTTAAAGATTTGTTCCATATTTTATTCCTGCTTTATCATAGATGTTTTCAATTGTTTTGATTGCCCCATGTGCCTCTTCGATATTGAATAAGTGGAGGTTTTCATATACGAAAGGATGATTAGGGCAAGATCCTTGATAGGATCCATATGAGTTTGGCTCAATAGATAATTGACTATTCTCTAAAATATCTTCAAATTTCTTTTTTGAACCAACACTCAAAAAGTTATAGCTCTCCACTATGTTCATAGCTTTGCCCCCAATCTTGAGATAACCATTGGAACCCAAAATCTCTAGACTGCATTCTAGATTTTGCGGCTCTGCTGCCACTGTTACTTCACAAGTTCCGCCAAATTCGCCATAATCCATAATTGAATAAATAGTATCTTCTATTTTTGCACTTTTATGTTTTGTGCTAAATACTTTTGTACTATGTATCTCGGGTACTCCAAAGAGTTTCTGTAAAATATCTAAATAATGAATCCCTACTTCATACAAAGTGCCGCCGCCGATGTCAGGCTCATTTCTCCATCCAGAAAAATATTCTAATGGCCTCTGCCAGCGCTGGGTCAAATGGACAGACCTAATTGTACCCAGCAATCCTTTAGACATACACTCGTTTACTATAGCGATCGTTGGATTCAATCTAACTTGCAAAACACAATAAGCTTTTCTGTTATTATCTATTGCTGTTTTAGAGATTATACTTACCTCTTCTGATGAAAATGAGACTGGTTTTTCAACCAAAATATCACATCCATTTTTTAAGCAGTAAATAGATTGTGAAAAGTGCTGTGAGTTCGGAGTAGCTATTGTTACAAAATTAGCGCCACTTTCTGCTATAGCTTTTTTATAATCTGTGAAACCTAGTACATTAAGTTCTCGGCTCTTAGCTAATACTAAATCTTCTTGTATATCGCATAAAGCTACTAATCTATAATTTTCATTTGACTCTATTGATTCTAAATGTCGGTTCAAAATTGCACCGCAACCAATTATAAGAACTTTTTTAGCCTTCATATATACCATCTTCTATTTGCTTTGCAACAGCTTCAGAAACTGGACAATCTCCAGTAATTCCTCGACGGACATATGCTGGTTGATCATAAACGACTTTTGGATAATGCCCTTGAGCGGGTCCTCTCAAGCCTAACTCTGATTCAATACCTTTCATATGAAGCTTCATTTGTTCATAAGCCATTAAGCACAATGGTTCTGCTAGTCTAAAATTGAATCCAATAAATTCGTGATTATATCTTCCAACTTGTCCTTGGTTACAAATTGCTCTAATTTTTTCTGCATCAAGATTACTGCCTTTAGGAACACAAATCATCCCACCTTCAAAAGTTGAAATATTTTTTGTTTTATAAAAACTGAAAGTGCCGCAATCAGACATCATACCAGCATATTTACCACAATGACAAGTAGCACCAAAAGCTTGTGCCGTATCTTCAATAACGACTAAATTGTGTTTCTTAGCTATAGTATTTATTTTTTCCATCTCACAAACACGACCATAAAGATGGACTGGCATTATAGCTTTTGTTTTTGCAGTTATCGCTTCTTCAATTTTATTTGGATCAATAAGTAAAGTATCCGGATCTATATCAACAAATACTGGCTTGCCGCCAGCAATCAAAATAGCATTCGATGTTGCAATAAATGTGAAAGGGGTTGTTATAATTTCATCATCTGGTTGGAGATCCATAGACCATAATGGAGCAATCAATGCACTAGTTCCATTGTTAACTGCAATACAATCTTCAAGATCAAATCTATCTTTTACATATTGTTCAAAAATGTCTCTAACTACGGCCGGCATTATCAACTCCATTAATGTTATTTTGTCTATTTTGTCGAAACTCAGTCCCTTTTTTGAATTGATAAAAAAATTCGTTTGGAACACCATAGCCTAGACAAATAAGTAATCTATCATACCCACCAGTATAGGTTGCTTTATGAGTTATTCTCTGATCGAATACAATAATATCGCCTACTTCCGGATATGTTTGGCAAACAATACCTCTGCCTAATTGAGAAAATTTGTGACTTCCTTTTCTGACAGTTAAACAGCCATCATTGTTAGAATGATCCTGTAAATAAATATTTACTTTATATATTTGCATTTCTTGGTCTTCATATTTATCCCAAGCACCAAGTGTCTGAAACTTAGCTTCTTCACCTCGTAAAGTATCTTTGTGCCATGCAACACTTCTATTGATATGCAAATCATTGTGAGAAATGAACTGTACTTCTTCGCCAATTAGTTCCGATATCTTGAGTCTTAATTTTTCAGAATTAACCAATTCTTTTAAGTCTTTTAGAGATTCTTCTTTAATCCAGTCTGGTTTTGCTCGACCGGTAGAATCTCTAAAACCTCCACCGTTCTCAAAATATCTCATAGCTTTTTCTTTCATAGCTGCTATTTCTTCTTTTGAATAGTGCGACTTTAAGATAATAAAACCGTTTTTGCTCAATTCATCATTCATTTTCGCAAACTCTTTCTTTTGGATAACTCACCGCCTAGGCAGATTCTTGGATTATTTCCGCCTCGGGCTTTCTCGATATCTCGAATACCTTTGACCAATTTGATGAACCCTTGGGGTTCAACAGAAGCCAAGTGATCACTTCCCCACATTGTTCTATCTAGTGTAAGATGCCTTTCCACCCAAGTCGCTCCCATTGCAACAGAAGCAAATGTAGTAACCAAGCCAAACTCGTGACCACTATAGCCAATCTCTTTATCAGGCCACTTGTTAGAGAGCCAACTGATGTAGTCTAAATTCAGCTCTGCAACTGGTGAGGGATAAGTGGAATTAGTGTGCATGATAACATCCGGATTACATGCAGCAATACAATTATCAATCTCCTCTTCTGTACTCATACCAGTGCTTATAATTAAAAGATCTGTATTATCTCTTGCATATTTGCACAAGTCAAGGTCAGTGATAAGAGCAGATCCGATCTTCATCGGTCCGCCATATTGTTTCATGAAGTCAACGGAAGGGATATCCCAAACAGAAGCGAAGATCTCAATTGGCTTATCTTTCACATAATCATAAAGTTGATCGTATTCTTCTTTCTCAAGCTCAATCTTCTTTTTATAATCAATATATGGGATTGTTCCCCATGGGGTCTCTCGTAGTTTACTCTTTTGAGCTTCTGGAACACAAATATCTGGTGTTCTTTTTTGGAATTTCGCATAGTCACAGCCAGCAACGATAGCAGAATCTATCAATCTTTTAGCTAGCTCCATGTCTCCATTGTGATTGATTCCAATCTCAGCAATTATTTTTGTTTTCATTAAATTTCTCCAAGTCTTTATGAGTATCAACATCAATGAAATTATCTATAGGCATGAAGACTGTTTTTTCATTGTAAAGGTTATTGTTTAAGTATCTTAATTCTTTTTTTGCGAAGATAGAGATAAAATGGCTGATTTCAAAACATTTAGGGTAATCTTGTCTTCTATAGTAATTGTGTTTCACGATTTGTTTTCCATGTATTCCCATGTCATATAGCATCAGGAACGGAGATGTGGAAGCCGCTTTTCTGCATAAAAGAGAGCGAGCATAATTTGATTCATAGAAGTTAATGGCTTCAACAATATTTTCATATGTTCTCTCAGGATAAGTCAGATAAAGCATAATAATATTATCTGTTTGCACATGAGGAGATATTTCGAGCATAAGACTTTTAGTTGATGCTATATCATTTGATACCTCTTCGCTTCTATCAAAAATGTTGAAAGTGCTGTATCTTTCTTTTATAAACTCATCATCGGTAGCAATAATTACATTTTTCTTTATTTCTTGCGGAAGTGACTCTAGAGTAAAATCTAACAATTTTCTATTCTTAAAGGGAAGTCCTTTAGAATTCCTTCTAGCTGGAATTATAAATGTATACTTATCTAACATTCAATCTCTCAAATTTAGAAGACAATTCTGAGCAATCAGATAATAAGATTATTTCTATGTCTCTTTCTTTAAGGTAATCATATAAATGATCTGTTGAATTAAGAAATGCTTCTTTTTCACCTTTGCACATTGTGCCTATCTGTTTGCCACTATTGATCAGTTTTCTACCTACTTTCTCTTCATTATAGTAGTGATCGAGGAATCCGTCTCTTGTAGTATAGTCCCAGCCATTTATATAAAATTTTCTAATTCCAGTCCATAACATAAAAGGTAGTACAGTTTCATACATTATTCCGGGACCCCAAGTCCTATCTAATCCATTTTCAATAAATAATTTATCAAATTGTAAAGTGTGAGAAATAGAACTAGGCCGATCAAAAAAGGCATCAATAATTCTAAAAGTATAATCAATTTCTTGATCTTTCCAAATAGTTTTTTTAGTTATATGCGGATTTGCACTGGAGGCAATCTTTAGATAATTACCTCTATAATTTAGAAAATTATTATCATTGAAAAAGTGATAATCAGATATGTCTCCATATCTAAAAACAGCTTGCTTTATTGTAGCTATTTTTTTTCCTTTACAAAACTCAATCATCTTATCTTTATCATAAGAATTGAGAGAAGGGCCGCAAGTAAAAATAACTGCTTCTTGGCCCTTATTGATATTTCTATAATCTTCTAGAATCACGAAAACAAATCTTCAGCTTCTTCATCAGTCATATGAAACTGTTCAAAATTAGCACAAAACTTCTCATACAATGTCTCATCAGAGAACCTTTCATTAAGAACAGTTTTTAATTTCTCAGCTGTTTCTTTTGCTTTATGCCAAGTCTTGTGAGTCTTGCGAAGAGTCATTTTATAAGAGCCCTGATCAGCATAAGCCCACATTGAGTCTTTTTGAATTACTCCATCCCATATGGCCTGTTCTTGAACGGGGCCAAGAGTAAAGTCAACTTTTTGAAACAGTTCTTTACCTTCGTGAGTCAAGAAATCCAATTGACCAGACCATCCGATAGTAACAACTGGAAGTCCTTCACGAGCTGCCTCAAAAAGAGGTAAGCCAAAACCTTCACCATGAGCAATATTCACAATCGCTTTGATTTTTGGATGAGTATAAAGACCAGTCATTTGTCCAGCAGAAAGGTCTCCGTGAAGAATGTGAACTTTACATTTGCGATCTGGGTAAGCTGATAGAAGATTCTTGACTGCTTTGTGAAAAGCATCGAAATCCATCTCGGAATTACATTTAATATTAGATTTTACAACTAAGCCAACTTCTTGATCAATGAATTCTTCGACCCACCACTTAAGAGCATTGGCAAAGTTTTTACGAGGAGAGATCTGTGATACCATCAAGAAATTAAAATCGTATGGAAGATCGAAACCTTCAATGACCTCAGCTTCAGATCGTGGTGTATTTTCCCAGACAACCTCTACAGGAGTTTGCAGTTTATAATCAAAAGTTTCCCCAGTTTGGTTATTTTGGGCTTGATATGACACATTGGCATAGGTTTCCTTAGCATGATTAGAGACAACCAAAATCTTGTCCATTTCATTACCTTTTTGGAGCCATTGAGGTGCTGCCTTTGATGTTTCAATACCTGCTGTGTAGCCAATATTAATTGGACACATTTTTTGAAATTCATTTGGAATTGTAATCTGAAGAGACATATCGGGTTGCAATTGCTTTTGCTGTCCTAGTAAAGCAGTCTCATTGATTCGTTCGTCAAGCCAATTACGGAATTCGGAATCTTCCCAAACCCAACCAGTCTTTCCCCATGGAATTGGTTGAACATAAATATCAAATAGATCTTCTCTGCTTCTAAGAGCACGAAGAGCAAATCTAGATTGCTCACCATATCCTGATTGTGAGAGCACAGGTCCTCTTACAAAAATTTTCTTTTTCACGCTACCTCCAAGAAACGAATGCCTTGATAATTGGTTCTTGTATCCCAAGAGCCATTTTCTTCATGAACTTCTGTCATGATATCAACCCATTGCTTGTTAAAAGTTTCAAAGTTATAGTTGTTAATTACATGTGTTCTTCCAACAAGACCCATCTTTCGTCTTTCTTCTCGAGACATTACAAACATTTTCTCAAGTGCAGAGACAACTTGTTTTTCACTCAATCGATCTTCATAGATATAAGGAACGTCTTGTGACCCAATCACCGCCTTTGACTCTGGGATCAAAGGAATCCCTGTTGCACCACTGCCCAGTACAACTTGTTCTTGGAGACCACCGGTCATATTCGCTATGATCGGGGTGCCGCACGACAACGACTCAAGGGTCGCAAGACCAAAACCCTCAGCATCGGAAATGTTGATCGTGCAATCAACCATGTTATACAATGCTGCAAGGTCATTCTGATTTACCTTATTAGTTGAGAACATTACTTGTCTCTGAGTGTCTAATCCAAGATGGTCAACAATATGCTCTAAGTCTTGACCATGCCCATCTTTTGGGTTTGTATGCATAATTAAGCATGCTTTATCATGTCCCACTTTATCTAGAAATGCTTTAAACCAAAAAATAAGAGAGCCCGATTGCTTTCTTCTTGCATTTCTGTTGTTCCAAAAGAAAATTACTTTCTCTCGATCTTCTTCGGAGAGGTTATCTTCTCGAATCTTTTGAATTTGCTCTGGTGTATATGGCTTGAATATCTCACCGTCTACGGCATGAGGAACATAATCCAACTTTACTTCAGGAGCAACTTCAGCTACAATGTCTCTTGTCACTTTCGAGATTGCACAAATTCTATCATTTGAAAGATAATATTTACGATTAAACATCGGAGCAGGGAAATTATCCCAAACATGATAATAAACCATTGGAACCAATGGTCGAATCTCATTTTCCATATCCCACAACCAACCATAAAAACGAGGGTCAGTCATAAAATATAGAATGTCGGGCTTCTCTGTTCGTAAAATGGAACGGATCATTTCCTGTGTTCCGTAGCCATCAACAGGAATGATCCGCCAATCATCATTATAAGGTGCAACTCTTATAGGTCTATAATCATTATGTCTTATAGCACCACCAAGAGAAATAATTTGAAATTTACCGCTTTTTAATAAAGCTTCACAAACATATTTTGTTTGTGTACCGACCCCCGATGGAGACAAAGGGTGATCAGAAAGTGTCAAAACTTTAATTTTTTTAGACATACTTATCCTTTTTTTACTATTATTATAACACACATGAATAAGTTTGTCAAGTATTTTTTTTATTTTTTTAAAATTAGTAACAATTTTTTGTTTTATTAAACTCGCAATATCGACAAGACATGCGGTTTTT